>JGI24891J29808_1000580_pt1 | contig 16693 bp, 21 predicted proteins | sample FreactcultuFSWF8_FD_29808 | JGI IMG/M metagenome (IMG submission 29808) | reverse complement strand
AAAAAAAGGAAAATCAAAAGGATGGATATGCAAAAAGATTTTAGCGCCTTGAGAAAGGAGGAACTAATTGCGCACCGTGAGCAGCTGATCAAAGATATTTCTCGCTATCATAATTTNCAACTAGCTAAGAAAATTCAATTGAACTCTGCTTACGGTGCGCTTTAGTGACTCGGTAATCAGTACTTCCGCTGGTTTAATTTCAATCACGCGGAGGCGATCACGACAAGTGGCCAGCTGAGTATTCGCTGGATTGAAAAGAAGATCAATGAATACATGAATCGTATGCTCAAGACAGTAGATAAAGACTATGTTATCGCTTCTGATACAGACTCTATCTATGTAGAGATGGGTGATCTAGTCACTAAGATCTTTGGTTCTGAAACCGACGAGATGAAGATAGTTAAAGCTCTCGACAAGTTTTGTGAAGACAAGATACAAGTATACATCGACAGATGCTATCAGGAACTCGCAGACATGATGAACGCTTATCAGCAAAAGATGCAGATGAAGCGAGAGACTATAGCTAATAAAGCTATCTGGAAAGCACCAAAGATGTATATCCTTAACGCTTGGAACGTCGAGGGTGTACAATATGACAAGCCAAAGCTTAAGATCTCCGGTATTGAAGCAGTTCGCTCTTCTACTCCACATGTATGTCGTGAGAAGATTAAAAGTGCATTAAGTATTATAATGAACGGTCGTAAGGAAGAACTACAGAATTTCATACTAGAGTTTCGAAAAGAGTTTTCTGGACTTCCGTTTGAGGATGTAGCATTCCCACGTGGTGTTAATGGCATGTCTAAGTATAGGGACCGAAACGAGATATATAAGAAAGGAACGCCGATTCAAGTCAAGGGTTCTCTGCTGTTTAACTACCAGTTACAGAAGCACAAACTTAAGAATATTGTTCCAATCTCCGATGGTGATAAGATAAAGTTCGCTTACCTCAAGATGCCTAATCCTATCCACGATACTGCAATATCTGCACCAGATACTCTCCCGAGAGAATTTAATCTTGATCAATACATCGATCGAGACTTACAGTTCACTAAGTCTTTCCTCGGTCCACTTCATAGTATCACTGAGATTATTGATTGGGAAGTTGAAAAGAGAGCTACCCTAGAATCATTTTTTGAAGATTAAAAAGTAGGTACATTATGACAAATGAAGAATATAAGAAAGGCTATCGAGACGGCTTTAAGGATGGTTTCGAGCAGAACAACTTTAAGGTGATCCCACCTCAGAAAATTACACAACCTACCGTAACATGGCCGGTCAACACGCCACAGCCATACTTAACAACAATGACTGAGTCATTTCTGAATACCGACATACCAAAAAACAAGTAAGGATAATAGATGTCATTAAGAGATAAGCTTATAAAGAATAGCACAATCAGCTACACTGCAACGCTGACCGATAGTAAGATCTACACCAAGAAGGATGTTATTCCTACCACGGTTCCGATGATCAACGTGGCGCTGTCCGGCTCGATCGACGGTGGTATTACCCCAGGTCTTACAATGCTTGCCGGACCGTCCAAGCACTTCAAGACGGGTTTTGCACTACTTTTAGCTTCTGCATTCCTCAAGAAGTATAAGGACGGTATCATCTTATTCTATGACTCAGAGTTTGGTACACCTCAGTCTTACTTCAACACCTTTGGCATTGACTTCGATAAAGTGATCCATACACCAATTACTGATATTGAAGAGCTCAAGTTCGACATCATAGCTCAGCTTAAGAATATCACACGAGACGAACACGTCATGATCGTTATCGACTCTATCGGTAACTTAGCTTCGAAGAAAGAAGTCGATGATGCAGAAAAGCAGAATTCTGCAGCAGACATGACTCGTGCTAAGACTCTTAAATCTCTTTTTCGTATGGTTACTCCGCATCTTTCTATTAAAGATATTCCTATGGTAGTCATCAACCATACATATCTAGAGATCGGTATGTTCCCGAAGACTATTGTTGGTGGTGGCACAGGTTCGATGTACTCCTCAGACAACGTTTGGGTTCTTGGTCGTCAGCAAGAGAAAGATGACAAAGAGATCGTAGGCTATCACTTCGTTATTAATATTGAGAAGTCACGATACGTCAAAGAGAAGTCAAAGATCCCTATCACTGTATCTTTTGATGGTGGTATCAATCGCTGGTCTGGTCTGCTTGATCTTGCGCTAGAGGGTAACTATATTGCTAAGCCGAAAGCCGGTTGGTATGCTATCGTTGATCAAACTACAGGTGAGCTACAGTCACCAAGCATGAGAGCAGCTGACTTTATTGATAACAACAATTTCTGGAAAAAGATGCTAAACGAGACTACACTTCCCAAGTTTATCGAAGAGAAGTATTCGATGGGTATGGGTGCAATTATGGAGAGTGAAGATGGCGACTAAACTGATAAGTGAATTTATCTTCGAAGGTAAGCGATCGGTCGTATTCATCGATACTAAAGAGGAGTGCTATGGAGTCGACTTCTATATCGGTGAGAAATATAGTCACACTGAGATGTATCCAAATACTAGCATAAATTGGGCAGAAGAAGTCGCAGAGAACTACGTGCACGGTATACTAAAATAATTATGTACAATAATTCAGATATTGTGTATAATGATTATATGTTAGGTCAACTCAGTTTTGGGAGCTAAAGTAATTTGTCTATCGAAAAAGTAATATTTGCCAACTTAGTTTATAATGAACAGTATGCTCGTCAAGTAATACCTTTCTTGAAAGCTGATTACTTTTCTGACTACGTCGATAAGACCGTTTATGATCTTATCGATACTTATTTTCTCAAGTACAACACGACACCTACAGTAGAAGCTCTCTCTATAGACCTCGAGAATAAGTCTTTAAACGAAGACGCGTTCAAGAAATCAAAAGAGCTTATTTCAGATCTTAAGTTCGAGAAATCCGAACTTCAGTGGCTTCTTGACAAGACTGAGAAGTTCTGTCAGGAAAAGTCAGTATACAATGCTATCATGAAGTCTATCCAAATCTTAGACAATAAGAACNTCAAAGAAAAAGATGACAAGGGTGCTATCCCTCAGATCTTGTCTGACGCTCTTGGCATATCTTTTGATACTCATATTGGTCATGACTTCTTGGACGATGCNGAGACACGATTCGAGTTCTACAACAAGAAACACTCACGCATACCATTTAGTCTTGATTACTTCAATAAGATCACACAAGGTGGACTGCCGAACAAGACACTGAACATCTGTTTAGCTGGTACCGGTGCAGGTAAGTCCCTATTCATGTGTCAGTTAGCATCCGATAATCTTACCGATGGTAAGAACGTTCTGTATATTACTCTAGAGATGGCAGAAGAAGAGATTGCCAAGCGTATCGACTCTAATCTTCTAGATATTCCTATGGATGAGATCGCTGGCTTTCCTAAAGAGATGTATGATCGTAAGATAGCTCGCATTAAGTCTAAGACTACCGGTAAGTTGGTCATTAAAGAATATCCTACTACTTGTGCAGGTTCTGCTAACTTTCGTCATCTTCTCAACGAGCTAAAGATCAAGAAAAACTTCAAGCCCGATATTATCTATATCGATTATATTAACATCTGTATGTCTTCAAGGATTAAAAACGGAGCCGGAGTCAATTCTTATACCTATATCAAAGCGATCGCAGAAGAGTTGCGAGGGTTGGCAGTCGAGTTCAATGTACCTATCGTCTCTGCGACTCAAACAACTCGAAGCGGATATTGTTTAGCGCTTAATACTCAAGTATTTGTCAACAATCAAAAGACCAATATTGTTGACGTTAAAATTGGCGATAGAATTGATACATTTGGCGGTCAAAATATTGTAAAGCGAATTTTTCCTATTAAAAAGAAAACAGCATATAAGATTACTCTTGCCAATGGCAAAACAATCATCTGTAGTAAGGAACATTTGTTTCCAACTAAAGACGGCGAAAAAAGCATTAAAGAAGGTCTTAAAGTTGGCGAGTGTCTACAAGTTAAATAACGATATGGTTGGATTACTGGGAAAAGTACTTGCTGGGTTAATGATGGTAAAAAATCGATTAGCATTGACATATGGGAAGAAAAAAAATATAATGAACTTGGATATGTTAGAGGGAGGTTGGGTAATGTGGTCTGAAGTAGTTAGCATAGAGGAAGTAGGTGAAATGGATATGATTGACATTGAAGTGTCAGGAAATCATTTATTCTACGCTAATGATATTTTAACTCACAATTCGAGCAGCGACGTGGGATTNGAAGATACATCAGAATCCTTTGGACTCCCGGCCACAGCTGATTTTATGTTTGCACTCATCACGACCGAAGAATTGGCCGAACTTGGTCAGATCATGGTTAAGCAGCTCAAGAATCGCTATAGTGATCCCAGNCTTAATCGTAGGTTTGTTATTGGGATCGATCGTAGCAAGATGCGGCTTTACGATTGTGAGCAATCCGCTCAGTCTGATCTTTTAGGAGGTCCGAAATCGTCAAAATCTAATAAATCTGTATTCGATAATAGTGATTTTGGTGATAAAGATAGCGAAAGATCAAAACCTAAATCTAAATTTGACAAAAGTAAATTTCAAGGATTCAAATAATATAAATAGCTGTGTCAGTCGCGGATGGGGATCCCACTGACTCTATGTCGGGAAGGACACAGCTATGAGTATTTATCGCAAAATATACGAGCAATTCAATGGCTCGATACCATTAGACAATAATGGTAAAACATATGATATACACCACATTGATGGTAATCATAAAAATAATACTCCTTCGAATTTAATAGCTCTATCTATCCAAGATCATTTTGATGTTCATTTTAAACAAGGCGATTATAGAGCTTGTAGCGCTATATCATTGCGTTTGAATAAAACAAAAGAAGAAATATCCAATTTGAACAAACTTGCGGCTGATAAAAGAGTTAAAGATGGAAAATGTAATTTCAATAGTGAATTTGCTAAGAAAATCCAAAAGAAATTAGTCGAAGAAGGCAAACATCATATGTTAGGCGATGGAAGTTTTCAAAGAAATATACAGAAAAAACTTATTGCAGAAGGCAATCATAATACTTTAGAAAGTGTTACTTGTCCTCACTGTAATAAATCTGGACAATCAGTGGCTATGAAACGATGGCATTTTGATAATTGTAAGGAACTAAAGTGAGATACTTTTGCTATAACGAATATGATCCTGAAAGTCCACTAGCAGATGAAGAAACTAGTGGGTATGTTATGACCAAATCAGAAGATGAAATTCTTTATGAATATTATCCACATTGGCACGAACAGTCTGGTCAAGATAATATTATGGATGGACCAAACACTTATAGTAGTTCTTCTAAGTCTGTATTTGATAATTCTAATTTTGGTAACGAAGATTCAGAACGTAGTAAACCAAAGTCTAAATTTAGTAAAGATAAATTTAAGGATTTTAAATAATGACTGAAAAACGTATAGCGCGCACTAAAAAAAGTGTATTTGAAATTGAAATGGAAGATCATAGGTTTACGCTACTTTCCGATCAACATAGCGTTGATGCCNCTGTTGCAGATATACCAGTAGAAAAACGACTATGGTTAGAAACTTTAGTGGGTGAAACTACAGGCAAAAAATTGATTGCATTTGGTACGTGGAAAACATATGGCCAAAGCAAATTTTATATTGTTCCCGAAGAAATAATACCAGAGATAACATATGGATAATAGTGAATTACAATTAATTATAGACAAACTCAATAAAATTATCAATGATGGTCTGATAAAACATCATGGGTCTTTTTATACTTTTATGCTACATAGTTTCGAANATCAGATNTTGANCTTTATAAGNAATCAAGAACAAAAAATTAAATTTCTAGAAAAAGACAAATTAGTTCTTGAAGAAAAAATGGACATGTGGAAAAGTTCTTATCGTGAACTTCTTCGTGAAGTTGAACTTGAAAAGATTAAAAATGACAAACATCGTTGAACAATTGCGGGATCTTGGTGAATATGACGAGGGTAAAATCAATGACACCCGCCTATCCGCCGCGCTGGAATGGCATCTCATAACGGCTCTACCTGCTACGCCCTGCATGGTGCGGTTTTATTGTGCAAAATTGATGCTGCATAAATCAGACGGAACACACGTATCACCATTGATCGAGCCGTATCGGGATGAGGCGAACGAACTTGGATATTTTGACGGCANAAAATTTTGTTACCTTGGGACAGGACATGAAGTTTTTGAATTTGATTATCAAGTCGAAAGCGATGCTAGCCCAACGCATTATCAGATTTTGTCACCNCCACCACACTTGGAGAATTAAAATGACACAAAAAGACTGGAAACCAATAGATGGGGATACCCCACGCGACAGAGACATTATTGCAACTGCAAGCGAAGAAGTACTGAAAGATTTGCTTCGTGTTGATGATAGGGAAAGTAAAACGGTAACAATTTTCTGGCATTCTTCGCGTAAACGATGGGAACCCAGAGTTGAGACAGATTGTTATGCTCCCATTGTATTTCAATATATTTCAAGGTGGAAATCATTGCCTCCTACTGAATTGGAACTTAAAGATGCGGAGATCAAGCGGTTGAGAGAAGCATTGCAGCATTGCATCAACGCCATTGCGGAATATGAAAAAGACAGCAGCGAAAACATTAGGCCATTTTTGTTAGGTGCAATGGATAATGCAAAGAAAATACTTGATGTATATAAGGGGATTTAAATGTTAGATAATATTTTAATGGAAGTAGAAATACTTGACAAAGAATTGGTTTTCGTAATAAGTGAAAATGATAGTCAAGGTTCTTATGTTGTTGCTAGTGCATCAATTGATTTAGCAGATTTGAAAAAAGCACTTGCTAATGTTGATTATTNGGACGAAGATGAATAACAATGAACATTGAAAGGAAGTTAAATAATGGCTTACGGATATAGACTGATAGAAAATAAACAAGATAGTACTATCGATATTCTTGAGAAGTTAACCAATTTCGTTATTAAAGCTTTTCAATTTACAGAGCGCGAAAAAGCAAAAGAATTATATAACCATCTAAATTTTGGTGGGGCTTTTGATGGAAATACTCCATCTTTTTTTCTCATTAAAACACCAAGTTATATAAATAAAGTACATGAAGCTGATATGTAGTACATTTAATGTAAGAGGCACGCGATCTATGGTCACGGAATAGTTGAGGCAAAACGGTGGGGTTCCGCTCAACCATATTACTTCATATACTTTTAGGGCAAGAATCTCAGGGTTCTTGCCCTTTTTAGTATGTACAAATCAATAACAATATGATATAAATAACTTATCGAATAACTTTTATGGATTAGACATGCTTTCATTNAAAGATTTTACTTCTNGCTTTATCATAGAAGAGAAAAAAGATCCATCTTCGGATACTCTACACAGCTTTGATATTGATGAGACTCTGTTNGCTCATGATAAACACAAGCTCAGAGTACACGTTAAAGACCACAACGGCAATAGAGTTCAGACTCTCTCTAACCAAGAGTTCAATACTCACCAGTTAGCCCCAGGACAGAGTTATGATTTTGGCGAGTTTAAGTCATCGCAAAAATTTGGTGAGACGGCGAGACCTATTCGCAAGATGATAGCTAAGATGAAAGCTATCCATAAACAAAATAAAAATGTAGAGATGCTCACTGCTCGTTCAGACATGGATGATAAAGATAAGTTTGCACACGTGATGCAGAAGTATGGTATAAACATTGGTGATATACACGTCAGANGTGCAGGTAATACTCCTGGAAAGCCGGCAGAGACTAAAAAAGCAATAATGCACGATCTAATTACGCAGAACGGTTATAAGAAAGTTCATCTATATGATGATTCGCCAGATAATCTAGATGCATTTCTATCCCTTAAGAAGAAGCACCCAGACGTTGAGTTCAACGCGCACCACGTAGACCACAATCACGAGACAGGTGAGACAAAGATTACTAGCAGGAGAGTATGATGTTAAGATTTAAAACATTCATCAAAGAAGATGTATATAATGCATATCTAGAAGAGAAAGGACCTATTGCTAGTCGTGGAACACTATCCGATAGTATGGGTAACAAATCTACATCGCGCCATTTTAAAAAGTACTATGGTGATGATGCTTTTAAGAAAAACAATGGTACGTATACTTTAGCCAAAGATCATGAAGCAACTGGTCATAAAGCCGGTGAAGAAGTAAAACTTGACTCAGTTAAACCAATTACTATTGGAAAGAAAACTGTATATCATGGCATGATAGGCAATCATGCTGTTCCGATGTCTAGTTTTTATAAGCCAATAGGTGGCCGCACAGGAAAAAATCAAGAAGCGTTAGAAGATCGTCAGATCGGTGAGATCAGTGACTCTATTAAAGATGCTATATCAAAAAATGGCAACAATCCTATACGTATTCGTCACCCAGACGGAAGTATGTCGACTGTTGCAGGTATTCAAAAAGTTACAGATGGTAAGCCAAAAGCAGACGCATACTTGCATGACGCTAGCGGCAATCCTGTACACTGGATGTCTTTAAAGGGTGATAAGTTCCAACAGTGGGGAGGAACACGTGGTTTAGAAAATCATCCAATAATGAAAGATGCTATCGATAAATTAGTCCAACTTAAAAACAAGTTTCATCCAGATTCTGGTGAAGAATTACCGAATGGTGCTGCATATCACGTTTCTCTAGATAAAAATAATCCAGCAGTGCGTGACTTACTACATAAGAGTATGTACGGTATGNACCATGGAAATGCTCATGGTCCGAACAACGTGCACGCTATATACAGCGGTGATACGATCGGTGTAAGAAAGACAGATCATCCAGACGGTGATGTATATGAGTTTGCTCCTAATGCTAAGTATAGTAATATGAGCAATAATACTGACTCAGAAACTTCAGACTCAAAAATTTTAGTTACTAAACGTGAAGGANTAAATANTGCCGGGACTGGTGGGCGTATAATGGTTGCTAATCATGGAGTTTCAAGTAACTCGCGCGATGCAGATAAAGTATTATCAGGTGAAATACCTGCCAAACAACCAAAAGTACGTAAAGCCCCGCCAGTGAAAGTTCNTAGAGTTAAAGCACAACCTATGCCTAAANTACCAAAGAAAACAAAGATGCCAACTTCCGGAACAGTAGGCGGTATGGCATTCAACAGTCCGATAGAAACANCNATGGGAAATAAATAATGATTAGTTTTAGAGAATTTTTACTAGAAGAAGAGCAGCAAGAGGGCAAAGCACTTAAGCATCTTAGACATCTAGAAGACAATGTACTTTATGATGGTCACGAGGGTGTAGCTAGGGCTGCAAATTTTTTAGATGATGCTAATAATCATTTACAAGGTAAGAAAACTGGCACACATTTTTCTACGAAGTATGATGGTGCACCTTCTATAGTGTACGGAACACATCCCCAGACTGGTAGGTTCTTCGTTGCTACTAAGTCAGCATTTAATAAAGAGCCGAAGATTAACTATACTCCAGAAGATATTGAGAGAAATCATGGTCACGCTCCTGGGCTAGTAGAGAAACTCAAGGCCGCGTTAGTACACCTTCCTAAAGTCATGCCAAAGGGCGGCGGTGTATATCAAGGCGACATGATGTACACGAAGCCAGACGTTCAGACTAAAGCTGGTCAGTCTAGCTTTACTCCTAATACTATCACTTATTCTTCACCTACGGATAGTCCAGAGGGTGCTAAGATAAAGAACTCTCAGATGGGATTTGTTACTCATACGAAGTATAGTGGTAAAGGTGATCTACAGAATCTATCAGCCGGACCTCTTACCGATAAAGATCGCGCTAAGTTCTCTGAACATCCGGACGTAAATCACATAGATCCCACCGCCGAACCAAATCCTAACAACTATACTCCAGAAGAACAACATAAGTTCTCTCAAGCCCGCGAAGAAGCTAGGAAGATCTATGCCAGTATGAAGCCAGAAGCGTTTGACGCTTTACAAGGTCACGGTATGGCTATGGAGACGCACGTTAACGATATGGTTCGTAAAGGTGGAAATGCTTCAACCGAAGGTTACATCGCCCATCTTAAATCAAGACACAGCAAAGCGCTAGCAGACTTAGACGCTAAAGCGTCTGCTCCTATTACTAGAGGTTCTGCCAATAGACTAGAGAAGCTACAGGCCAAGAGACAGCAGTTGTCACAGGACCACGCAGATCTCATAGATCACATCACAAAAAACAAAAAACATTTTGATACAGCTTTTAAGTTGCACGGTGCTCTACAGCGTGCAAAAGACGTGCTCACTGGTGTTATGGCCAAGAATGTACCGTATGGTCATAGTATTGGCGGAGAAGCTACAAATCCAGAAGGTGCAGTAGCAGTAAATAAAAGCGGAGACGCTACTAAGTTTGTCGACAGAGCTGAATTCTCTAGACAGAACTTCTTAGGCGGTAAGATACAGCAAGCAAAGAAAGCGCAGCAAGATGCTTAAATTTAAACAGTTTATAAAAGAATCAGAAGATGGTGATCACCATACTATTTGGTGGGGCAGAGGTCAGCCTATTACCAAAGGTCACGAGATCGGCATAAGAAAAGCTGCAGACATTGCTAAGAGTAACGGTGGCGGCCATACTATTATCTTCTCTCACACTCACGACAATAAGAATCCTCTAACGCCAGAACAGAAGCTTAAGCACGCCAAGAGAGCATTTCCAGACTTAAATGTTAAGACTTCTTCTAAAGAACAGCCTAGTATATTACACCACGCGGCGGCTCTCNATAAACAAGGCGNTTCACACCTTACAGTAGTCGCNGGTCAAGATCGTGTTCCAGAATATAAAAAACTATTGGATACCTACAACAATAAACCCGGGANGCATGGTAACTACAACTTCAAGAGTATTAAAGTAGTATCTGCTGGTGATAGAGATCCTGATGCAGAAGGAACTGAAGGTATATCTGGAACTAAGATGAGAGCTGCTGCTGCAGCCGGTGACCGTAAGACGTTCCACGCTGGAGCTCCTGATACTATGAGTCCTGCACAAAAAGATGAGATGATGAAAGATACTAAAGACGGAATGCAGTAATGGTCGATGAAAATGTTCTACTTAAGAAGCTGGCAAAGATGCTTGGGAATGAAGAAGTTCTCGAGCATCTTTCGCAAAAAAAAGAAAAAGAACGCAGCTTATTAGAGAGCATGAACCGAGCCGTCAATAAGATGTCAGGTATATCTGAACCAGAAGTAGTTGAACAGGTATACATACCAGAAGAAGTCGAAGAAGTACTAGAGATAGTAGAAGATGCTAAACAAGTCGAACCAGAGCTACCAAAGAAAACTATAGTAACTAAATCTGTAGAAGCTCTATCAAAAGCCAAGAATATAGAAGCTGCAGCCGATAAGATCCCAGACTCCTATCGCAAAGAGTTAGATATAATAAAAAAGTCAGTTGCAGACTTTCACCGTTTTGCACAGAGACACTCGCAGATGGGTGGTGGAGGTGCTGGTGATATACTCGAGCTATCGATTCCTACTAAATCAGTTACTGCTTCATCATATCAGCTCGGTCGAAAAGATTACTATGTCGGCGTTAACTTTGCAGGTCCGACTACTATAACACTGCCAACACAGAATATAAAGAACGGTCGTCAAGTTATAGTAAAAGACGAGTCTGGTAATTGCAATATATATCCTATAACTATCAACGGAACTACTATAGACAACAATACGACTGCCATACTAGCCATAGACAACGGCAGCTTAACTTTCATATACAATAATGGTTGGAGAATCATATAATGAGTTACTTATTTACACCAAACACTAATATATTAAACAGTAACTCTGATCCGATCACGAATACAGAACCACTTCCAGTTACGCTCGGTTCTAATACTATTACGATCAATGGTAACGTAAACGTAGGTCCTACAGTTAATATCGGAGCACTGTTATCTACAGCTAATGTCACAGTTCAAGGTAATGTTGCTGGCATTACTGCCAACGTTATCGTCCAAGGTTCACTGCAGGTCAATAACTTTCNAAGCAACGTTAGCATAACATCTGGAAATGTTGCTATATTTGGAACATCCAATGTAACATTTTCTAATCAGTCAGTTAATGTTACAAACTTTCCCGCAACCCAGAACGTTCAAGTTCTTTCTAATAGTACTAATTATGTTACTATGACAATGGCTCCTACGTGGCAGACAGACGCACTGAGTAGGATTAGAACTTCTATCGTGCAGGGACAAAATTGGTATGTCCCAACGGTTGATGATGATACTTTATATATCTGGTCACAAGCATTAAACGGTACAAATTCGAACAGCCAATTCCTTGCAAACACATCTGAAATTTCAATATCAAGTGGTAACACTGCAGGCGGATACGCGTATCGTCAAACTCGTATAAAGTATAAAGTTGTTCCCGGTGATTCTCAGACTGTATTTACTACTATTAATTTTAATGCTAACTCCACGGAAACTGGAGTTACCAGAAGAAGCGGACTGTTTGATACTAAAAATGGTGCATTTTGGGAGCAGACGGCAAATACATTAAACATTGTTGTCAGAAGAACTTTAGCTAATGGTACTATTCAAGAAGATAGAATTAACTCTGCCAATTTTAATACTGATAAGTTAGACGGCACTGGACCGTCTGGATTTAATATATTTGCTCTTGGTTTAAACAAATACTATACATTCTGGTTTGATATGATCGGTGGAAGAACAGGACGCATGCGCTTCGGGCTTGGCACCGCGCAGGGACCACAGATTGCTCACACACAAGGATATGCCGGTCAGTTGGCAACACCCTTCTTCAACTCTGGATCATTACCACTCAGAAGAGAAATATATAACAATACTGCGCAGGTCACTTCTCCAACATTTAATATGACTGCTATAGCGTATCAAAATGAAGCTCCGATAGCATATACTCCTTCGCCTGCTACTGCATATAACGTTGCTGGATTTGTACCGGGTTCATCTCTGGCACCAATTATTACTATAGGAGTCAGATCGGGTTTTCCATTTACACAGATCAATATTCTACCAAAGTTGTTATCTCTGCTAGATCAAAATAACCAAGGTAATANGANTGGTACGTTTGCTGGCAACTTTTTATATACGATGCACTTAAACGCCAATGTTAACGGAACTTATGCATATAGCGGAAACGCTGNACTAACGAATGCAAATACTGGAAGAGCATCACAGTATTGGACATGGGCTAATACTGCAACTATATCTGGTGGGCTGTTACTAGCGTCTGGTATCTTTAACTCTACTGCACAGGAGAATTTTGGATCACTACCAGATGCTTTTGCTATGGGATCAGACATTAATGATAATCCAAGTACGTTAACAATCTCTGTACAACAGTTGTTAGCTGGTGGTGGTGCTGCTAACATCATAGCTGCGGTTAACTTTACTGAACAGATGTAACGTATAAATAAAACAGCGATAAGGCTACGGCAGACTCGTATTTAATTGGAAAGCCTAAGGGAAACTCCAGATGATAAAGAATTTTAAGACCTTTGGGTCACAATCTGACGTCGATCTACGATTAGAAGAAGCCGTATCTATTACCGNCAGCGCTAAGCTTTCCCTATATAAAAAATCCAAAAAATCAAATATCCCTACAAGTATACTTGAAGAAGTGTACTCACGAGGCTATTCCATCTGGGACAGTTCAGCAGGTGGTACAGCCGACCAGTACGCTTTTAATAGGGTTAACTCGTTTATTGCCGGTGGATATGCAGCAGAACTAGACGAGGATATAATGGAAGATTGGCAAGACAGTAAATATAAAAATCCAAACGGTGGATTAACACAGGCAGGCGTTAACGCATATCGCAGTGAGCACCCAGGATCTAAACTAAAAACCGCAGTAACAAAAAAACCTTCAGAGCTTAAAGCTGGATCGAAAGACGCCAATCGCCGTAAGTCATTCTGCGCTCGTATGGGTGGAATGAAGAAGAAGTTGACTTCTGCTGAGACTGCACACGATCCAGACTCAAGAATTAACAAATCACTCCGCAAATGGCACTGTGAAGATGTTGAAGATATAGATGAAAAGACTGGACTTTGGGATAATATCCATGCTAAGCAGGAAAGAATTAAGCATGGTTCTGGAGAGAAGATGAGAAAGCCTGGGAGTAAGGGTGCACCTTCTGCTCAAGACTTTAAAAACTCTCAAGTAAAAGAAGGCTTGATTAAGAAACCACACGACACTGCTAAGCACTACAAGAATGACGAGACCTCAGAGCTACAGTCTAACGACCCAAACGATCCAGACTCAAGGTTCGACGGAACAACTTCTGGTAAAGAAGTGTATTCAAATGCTACTCCTGGTCAAAAGAATTACAAGAAGAAGTCAGTTAACGAGACTATTCGCGATGTAATCAAAGATAAGTTAGACGAGATTAATATCAGAGACGCGGCCGGGAATATCAAGCACCTCAATAATGTAAAGATTAGGATGGCCGATGGAACAATCAAAAGTATGCCTCCTGGAAAGAGCGGAAGCTCTGGCGGCGGTGGGAAATAAAGGATTAATAGTATGAAAGAATTAATAGAACAGATGAAAGTATCTTTAGCTAGCGTGTTTGCGCTATATTTAAAGACACACAATTTCCATTTTAATGTCGAAGGACCGAACTTTCCACAATACCATGATTTTCTTGGCGATATGTATGAAGAGATCTTCGACTCCTTTGATCCTATGGCAGAAGAGCTAAGAACACTGCAGTCTTACGTTCCTGCTTCGCTTTCGCGTTTTCAAGCTCTTTCTATCGTTGAAGACGAGTTGAATATACCTACACCTATTAACATGATGAAACAACTACAGGCAGACAACCTAAGAGTTATAGTTCAATTGAAGAAAACACANAGACTAGCAGAAGAAGAGAATGCATCTGGTCTTGTTAATTTTCTAGAAGACAGAATTGATAAACACTACAAACACGACTGGAAACTCCGCTCGATCACTAAGGTAAACTAAGATGAAAAAGAAATACGTAAGTCTAGAGCACATGATCAGACAAGTTGTCTCTGGACAAGTTAATGAGGCGGTCGGCATCATAGGTTCCGATAAGCCAAAGGGCACTCCTGCACAATACGGCAGGCAAGTCGACATCAAGCCGCGTGGTGACGAGGATACTCATCCTAATAAAGGAGCTACAAACAACGCCTCGAGTCGCGTCAAGAAGAAGGGAGACCTAGCACAGGACATTAAGATGGAGGATGTTCCTCCCAACAATGGTTCCGCTGCAGCTGTTGCCAATCCAGACGATACTATGAACGAGAAGAAGAAGTTAAAGATCAAAGAAGACGCTGCTTATACTGCAAACGATGGCAACTCTAAGTACGATCCTACTGTTCCAACAGAAACTGTTCCAACAGAAGCAGAATCAAAAGGAACTAAGGGGCGTAGAAAAGTAGATATAGTTGCACGACCTGTTAAAGATGAAGATCCTAAGAGCTCTAAATCTAAGTTAGGACGTCAAGCTGCTTATAAGACTAATNTTATAGATGAACAATCTCTTAGAGCTACTATCCGTTCTATTATGGAAAAGAAGATGGCAGAGATCAGCACTAAGAATAACACGGAAGATGATAATAATCCTAAGCTTGCCGATGGTAAGACTAAGATTATCGGTAATGTTATAATCAATCCAGCTTTAAACAAGCCACTAAAAGAAGATATGATGGTTAATGTTAAAGGTGGACAANCACAAAAACATACGGTCACAAAAGGTCAAACGCTATCAGATATAGCTAAAGANAAAAATGTATCGGTTGCAGATATCGCAAAAGCCAATCCAGACATCAAAGATCTTAATAAGATTAGTGTTGGCCAGACTTTAAATATGCCAAAGTTGGCAGTTGCTACTNATAATCCTTATAAGGGTGGTGTCGGTGCACAGGGTATGACAGACATGTCTAATCCTAAGACGATCGCGGCAGTGCAGAATGCAACAAAAAAACCTTCACAGCCTCCTACGAATGAACCAATTAGACCTGCGTCTGATACACCGCTTCCGTCTGCTAATGTATCTTTGAGGACATCTGGCACACCAAGAGAACCAATGGGCCAATATACTCCTAATCAACAGACAGTTGCACAAACAGATCAAACAAAGACACCGTCGTCTCAGCCTGCACGTCCTGTAAGTCCAACACTTACACCGCCTGCAAACGCAGTCGNCCAACCGGCAAAGCTAACACCTTCACAAGCACAACCACTAGATCAACGTAACATACAACAGTTAGCGATCGACACGGCAAAAAATAAAGCAGCAGCTGCTGGAGCTGAAGCAGATGATCTAGCTGCAAGAGCAGCAGCATTTAAACAGCCTGATAGAATACAACCCAATCCTATCCTACCAACAAGCCAAGACCAAGACGACGATAAAAAAACAAGGAGTTCAAAAGTAATGGAATCAAGACTAATCGCAAACTTCCTAAAACTTCAGGAAGCAAAGAGCACAAATATATTCGAAAGTGCTAAGAAGCTATCAGATAAGCAGAAGAAGATTGCTGCATTAGCTGGTGACAAAGACGAACTAGATGCGGAAGACTTTAAAGCTCTTCGTGCGGGCAAGAAAGTTGAAGAAGAAACAGATCTTGATGAAGTAAAAATTGTTGCACCGCTTGGCGATCTTTCTGGTAAAAACACGCCAGAGCGTAAAGATGCGGCTAAAGAAGCGCATCGTATACGTCAGGGTGGAAAGCT
>JGI24891J29808_1000579_pt1 | contig 16722 bp, 15 predicted proteins | sample FreactcultuFSWF8_FD_29808 | JGI IMG/M metagenome (IMG submission 29808) | reverse complement strand
GGTTGTAGGAAGAGCGGCCACCGGAAGGGTAAGACTGACCGTTGCTAGCGGGAGCACCAGCTCCACCACCGGAGACTCTGACAGCAGGGTTGTAGAGAATGGTGCCGTAGCCGCGCTGTTCGTCGTCGACCAAGCACTTGCCGATCTCCCAGACAGCCTTCTGGATGCCATCAGGAGTGCCCTGAACTTCGACGATACGCTCGGTGGACTGGGGAAGCATCTCCTTCTGGGCGACCATGCGAACTCCGGAAGCATCCTGGATTTGCTTGATCTTGAGGCCCTGGCGACCAATGATGGTGCCCATCTGGTTGTGGGAGATGAGGAGACGGACAGCTAGGAATGGTTAATTATTGAGCGATAACGTGAAACGAGATTCAACGTACGGTGAGTGTTGGGGTTCGAGGCGACACCGCCCATGCCCAGCTGGGGGACACCCTTGAGCAGACCGTCGGCGACATGGCCGTAGGCAGCGGCAACAGCGTCCAGAGGGCCGAGAACGGTCAAGACGCGATCGTGGACACCGGGGACGACTTTGCTGACGCCTGCGCGGACGCCAGTCTTGTCACGGAGTTCGGCGACGTTTTGGCCAGCTTTTCCAATAATGACGCCTGCTTCCTTAGAGGAGACGATGGCTCTCAGGGTGAGCTGAGCGACGCTGTACTCCTCTTCAGTGCGGGGAGGGAGTTCTTCGTTGTTGTTGTTCTCCAGGGTAAGGTTGTCCATACCGGAGTCCAGGTGGTTCTGTTCTTCAGACATGATGTTGGGATGCCGATGATGTTGATGAAGAGGTCGGCTGATGAATGAGACGAGTCACAAGATATGTGCTAGGCGATTCAGGTCCGAAGTCGATGATGTGGTAGTTGATCAAGTTGTGAGGGGGTGGGGAGGTGAAGAAGCGGAAGTGCTGTATGGCTTCACTGTCAGAATGCGCGAATAGGAAGCAGCGAGCTGGGCAGCGCCTGCCACATTGAGCATTGGATACGTACAGACTGGAGCAGAACTCGGTTGGACGAGAAGAGTCGCAAAAACACACGGCGGAAGGGTAGAAGGGGGATATGGAGAGAGGGCAAGGTGAGCGAAAGGTGAAAGAAAGCGAGGGGCAGCTTGCTTCACGAGTGCTTGAGGTCCAGAGTGAACAAAGCCGAGAGCACTTGGACATGCGGGCAGTGGCGTTTATTACCGACCCTGTCCCATGTGATTGGTGAGCTGCAACCGGACACTCAGCATCCATCGTCCATGTGCTCCAAAGACAAACACCGAAACCATAAATGTCATGTTTTCGTCGAGCTATGTAGCCACCTCAAACATGTAACGGAATACTGCATGTCTATTCGTATTTGCCTTGTCGCCTGGTCCGATATCTGCGTACAAACCTCATCCCCGACCTCTCGGTCTCGTGCTTGTCCGAGGTGCAATGTCTCGGCCTCATTCTCTGTGACCTTTCATGACTGTTCAGAGCAGTCTCCCCCACAAGTCAATCACCCTGCTCTCTTGTGTAAGATCAATGATGATAGTTCCAAGCTTGAAATTCGAGCGAAGATTGGATGTGATAGAAACGCGGACACGGCGGAGGTTGGTGTCGGCGGGGAGGCTTGTGCGTATCCATGGGCTTGGCGTGCAGAGCGCTCTGGAAATGTTAATTCATGATCGCCTGCATCGCGACAGAGTCCCTGGACAACACAGAGATTCCACTCTGCTAATATCACCCCTCGAAATATATTCGCAATGTCAGTCCCGAGCAGACTGTTTTCGCAGGGTCTGCAAATCCGCCAATCGAGCCAACCACCGGCCTTCCTTCTCCCGTCTCTCTTCACCTCTTCATTCTCGACATCGAGCCCGCTATCTGCTCGTCGCGACGGCAACCCAAACAGAGGTGTATCAGCTCTTCGTCGCACTGGTCTTCGCCGTCGCCAAACCCTCTCCGTAAAGCCCGAGGACCTCCCCAGGCCCGTTACCGACAGCAAGGAGCGTTCGGAAATCGACGTGGACCCCAACCACGGACTCTGGGGCTTCTTCAACCGTGAGAGATTTCCTTTTGCAACACCAGAGTACGACAACAGCCACGGCCGAGCATGGACTGTCCAAGAATTGAGAGGAAAGGACTTTGAGGATTTGCACAAGTTGTGGTGGGTCTGCGTCAGGGAGAGGAACAGATTGTCTACCGAGTCGTACGAGAGAGGAAAGGCAAAGGCTGGCTACGGTGAATACGAAGCAGGAGCCAGAGAAGAAGAGGTACGTCCTGCCGAAAGTTGCACTTGGGTGCAAGCCATCTAACACGCCGACAGGTCAAGCACACACAAAAGGCAATCAAGCACGTTCTGACCGAGCGCTGGTACGCTTGGGAAGATGCGCGTATGCTTGCCGAGTCCGACCCTAGTGTGAATCTCTATCCCAAATCTGGAGAGCCCTCTTACACCGCCACAGAAAGCGCCTTTGAGGTACGTTGTTCAATGCGCGAGTGTTAATGGAACATTGACTGACGGTGTTTGTCTGCAGGAGTACACAGAGCCGGAGCAAATCCAATCAGCACAACAGGACAGCCAAGTGCCTTCATCAGAGGCTCAATCGCAAGTGGTTCCTGAGCAAATCAAGACACAGCAGGAGACGCGGGTATAAAGCGGATCAGGGGCTTCAGTATTTCTTAACCGAGTGTATTATGACAACTTGTACAACAAATTTGAAAAGAAGATGAATGAAACCAAAGGCAATATAATGGTCAAATAAATATATGGAAAGTCGAATGGTTTTTGCGATGTGAGGCTTTGGCCAAGCCCCTGTTAATCTCACGAAACAAACCCACGTCACTAAGAGGGAGCTTCCCGTCTCGCTCTTTGAATCAACTTCTCTACATCTACCACCTGATCATCTTTTGGTATTCTTCCCCGACTACTGAAATTTGTCATCCCCTCTTCCCACACGCAAACATGGAAGACATCGCGCCCGAGTACGATGTCGTTGTGCTTGGCACAGGTATGGCAACCCCGCATCCATGTTATAGCGGTCAAGAGAGCTAACCAAGGCGATGAAGGTCTCACCGAATGTGTTCTTTCCGGGTCAGCAGAAGACAGCTAATCTAACAGAAGACAAGAAGCTGACGTCGTCACAGTGTCTTGAGTGTCAAGGGCAAGAAGGTGCTGCACATCGACCGCAACGACCACTACGGCGGGTGGGTACCCCTCCTCGTACGTCTTGGTGCATATCGCTAATCGCTCTGCAGTGAGGCCGCGTCCATCAACATCGAAGCCGTATGATCCTCCCGACTCTGCAGTCTCGACATGAAACTCACCTCTCTCAGCTCTTCAAGAAGTATGGCAACGACAACGGCAGCGAGCCTTGGAAGAAGTACGGTCGCCCCAACGACTGGAACATCGACCTGGTTCCTAAGCTCCTCATGTCCAACGGAGAGCTCACCAACATCCTCGTCTCGACCGATGTCACCAGATACCTCGAATTCAAGCAGATCGCTGGCAGCTACGTTCAGACCGGTGCCGGCAACAAGGCAAATGTCGCAAAGGTTCCTACGGATGCTTCAGAGGCTCTCCGCAGTCCTCTGATGGGTCTGTTCGAGAAGAGAAGAGCAAAGAAGTTCTTGGAGTTCGTTGGCGCATACAAGGAGGAGGACCCCGCTACACACAACGGTATGCCGCAATTCTATCGCTAGAGGAGGGCAAAGGCTGACGTGCGAAATAGGCATGAACTTGAACCAGTCCACCATGAAGGAAGTTTACGACAAGTTCGGCCTAGAGGCAACCACAAGAGACCTCGTCGGACACAGCATGGCCCTGTACACGACTGACGACTACGTCAACGAGAAGGGCGGTGTCAAAGATGCCATCTCGCGCATCAGACTCTATGTCAACTCGATGGCCAGATACGGAAAGTCGCCTTACATCTACCCCCTGTACGGTCTGGGTGAGCTCCCTCAGGGCTTTGCTCGCCTCAGTGCCATCTACGGAGGTACATACATGCTCAACACCGATGTCGACGAGATTCTGTATGAGAATGGCAAGGCCGTCGGTATCAAGGCAACCATGAAGGAACGCGATCAAGAGGGCGAGGGCATGACCTTCACAACAAAGTGCAGCAAGATTCTGGCAGACCCCTCATACTTCCCCAGCAAGGTCAAGCCTGTTGGTCACCTCCTGAAGGCGATCTGCATCCTGAACCACCCCATTGAGAAGACAGACAATTCGGACTCGGTCCAACTTATCATTCCTCAGTCGCAGATTGGAAGAAAGCACGGTAAGCCTGAAGCAGAAGCGAGATGGATAGGCAGCAATGCTAACAGGTGACAGACGTGTACGTCGCCATGGTTTCGTGGGCACACAACGTGGCTCCCAAGGGATACTACATTGCCATTGTTTCAACCATTGCCGAGAGCGACAGCAACCACCACCTCGAGTTGCAGGCTGGTTTCGACCGCCTCGGCAAGATTGAGGAGAAGTTCATGGGACCTCCTATCCCCATCTACGAGCCTCTTGAGAGCGGAAGCAACGACAACATCTTCATCTCCAGAAGTTATGACGCAACCAGCCACTTCGAGACTACCACTGGTAAGTCTTCAATGCAGAAGAGGGATGGAACGAAAGCTGACATGGAGTTACAGACGACATTCGCGACATCTACAGAAGAGCAGAGGGTCACGAGTTGGTGGTCGAGGGTCTGCGCGAGGGTCAGAACCTTGTGGCGGAAGAGTAGACGATTGTCAATTAGAGAAATCAACAGCCGGCGCGGGAATGATATTTTTGTTCTTTCTTCTCATTTAATTGCCGTTCTGACACTTGCATGTGAAGTTCGGTGAGGGGCTCGGTCGGCTGCAGCTTCCCGCCGAGCGTTGATCGTAAACAAAGTAGTGGTAAACAACAAGAAGCTGCACGAAGCAACCTTGACCCGACAAACGCACACAGTGGCCCAGCGCCAGCAACGACAAGATGAGGGTCATCGAAGTCATTATCGACGGCTTCAAGTCGTATGCCGTGCGCACCGTCATCTCCGGCTGGTATGTTCCCGCGCCTCTCCAACCGGTATGGGCAGACGACTGACTTGCGCAAAGGGACGAGAGCTTCAACTCCATCACTGGTCTGAACGGTAGTGGCAAGTCCAACATCCTCGACGCAATATGTTTCGTTCTCGGCATCACCAACATGACGACGGTCCGCGCCCAGAACCTGCAAGACCTCATCTACAAGCGCGGCCAGGCCGGTGTGACCAAGGCCTCGGTGACCATCGTCTTTGACAACAAGGACAAGGCCAAGTCGCCCATCGGTTTCGAAGACTATCCCACCATCTCAGTCACTCGCCAAATCGTTCTGGGTGGCACCTCCAAGTACCTCATCAATGGACATCGCGCTCAGCAAACCACTGTCCAGAACCTGTTCCAGTCGGTCCAGTTGAACATCAACAACCCCAACTTCCTCATTATGCAAGGTCGCATTACAAAAGTTTTGAACATGAAGAAGGAGGAAATTCTTGGGATGGTCGAGGAAGCTGCAGGCACACGTATGTTCGAGGATCGCAGAGACAAGGCTTTCCGCACCATGGCCAAGAAAGAAATGAAGGTCCAGGAGATCATGGAACTTCTGCGCGACGAAATCGAACCCAAGCTGGAGAAATTGCGACAAGAGAAGAGAGCCTTCCTCGACTTCCAACAGACACAAAATGATCTGGAACGCCTGACGCGACTGGTCGTGGCTTATGACTATCTCAAGAGCAAGGAGAAGCTTCGTCTGAGCGAAAAGGATCTGAACGACAAGAGAGAGCGAGCGCTGTTCCTCGAGAGCAATGCAGAGAAGCTGAAGAACGAGATCGCCTTTTTGCAAGAAGATATGGACAAGGTCAAAGCCGCAAGAGACAAGGAGTTGAGGAAAGGCGGTAAATTCCAGGCTCTGGAGGACAAGGTCAAGGAACACTCGCACGAGCTGGTCAGACTGACCACAGTCCTCGATCTCAAGAAGTCAAGCATGACCGAAGAAAGCGAGAACCGCGCAAAGAGCCAGGCAACCGTCCAAGAACTCGGCAAACAACTCGAAGAAAAATCTCACCTGCACAAACAACTCCAGGAGAGATATGATGCTGCAAACGCCGAGCTACAGAAACAGACAGCCGAGGTCGAGCAAAAGGAGGAGCTTTTGCAGACATTACAAACTGGTGTTGCCTCAAAAGAAGGCCAAGAGGGTGGTTATCAGGGCCAGCTGCAAGATGCTCGCAACCGACTCAGTGCAGCCTCCACCGAACAGGAACAAGCAAAGCTCAAGATCTCGCATCTGGAGAAGCGGTTGAAAGAGGATGAGCCTCGTGCAAAAAAGGCCGAAAAGGAAAATGCTGGCCTGCTGAAGGAATTGGATGGCTTGCGCTCACACGCTAAGAAGCTAGAAGCCGAGCTCTCAAAAATTGGCTACGAGGCTGGTAGGGAGGAAGCCATGCACAAAGAGCAATCACAGCTGCAACAACGCATTCGCGAGCTGAAAGAGCAAGCTGATGGCCTCAAAAGAAGAGTCGCGAACATCGACTTCAGCTACAGCGACCCGACGCCCAAGTTTGACCGTTCCAAGGTCAAGGGTCTGGTAGCGCAGCTATTCGCTCTGGACAAAAACTTCACTCAAGCAGGAACAGCTCTCGAAATCTGTGCCGGAGGTCGCTTGTACAATGTTGTAGTCGACAGCGCGCAAACAGGTACACAATTGCTCCAGAACGGCAAGTTGAAGAAGCGAGTCACCATCATTCCCCTCAACAAGATTTCTGCCTTCAGAGCTGCATCGGAGGTAAGTTGATCCTGAGCTCTTTGAGATGTGAAAGTTGCTAACTCTTTACAGAAAATCGGTGCAGCAAGAAACATGTCGAATAACAAGTGCGACCTTGCTCTCAACCTCATCGGATACGAAGAAGAGGTTAATGCAGCCATGGAGTACGTCTTCGGAAACACATTAATCTGTGAAGATGCCGCAACAGCAAAGAAGGTCACTTTCGATCCTGCGGTTCGAATGAAGAGTGTCACATTAGAGGGCGATGTCTACGATCCTTCAGGAACACTGTCTGGTGGTAGCTCTCCAAAGACAAGTGGTGTACTTGTGACCCTTCAGCAGTTGAACGAGATCACAAGGGAACTCGACGCAAGACAGGCATCGTTGAACCGGCTGCAGTCGACCATGAACCAAGAGAAGCAGAAGCTTGATGCCGCGAGACAATTCAAGCAGCAGCTTGATCTCAAGGGTCATGAAATTTCACTTGCTGAGCAGCAAATTAACGGCAACTCGTCGTCTTCAGTGAGTCAAATATACTTCGTGCTGAGCTTGAGTAATGAGCTAACCAAATTCCAGATCATTCAAGCAATTGCCGACACAAAAGCTGGCATCATTGAGTTGAAGCAAAGTATAGTAGAGGCCAAATCACGCCAGGATGAAGCCGCTAAGGAAGTCAAGCGAATCGAAAAGGATATGAATGATTTCAACAACAACAAGGACAGCAAGCTCGTGGAACTGCAAGCGGCGCTTGATAAGCTCAAGAAGTCGCTTAGCAAAAACTCTGCTTCGATCAGACCTTTGCAGCAGGAAGTGAGAGATGCCATGCTCGAAGCAGAGCAATGTGGCAGCGATCTTGCAGCCGCTCAAGAGCAATTCCAAGACGCCGAAGTTAATCTCAAGACGCAAGAAGAGGAATTGAAGTCGTTGATGACCGAAGGACAAGCGGTAAAAGATGCGCACGACTACGCTCAAGCACAACTTGACGACGAGCGCAAAAAGCTTTCTGGCTACGACACTGAACTTGCAGACCTTGAAAAGGCCTCGCGATCCAAGTCTGCACAGATTACCGAGGAGGGTCTGGAAGCACAAAAGCTTGGTCATCAAATCGAAAACTTCTCGAAGCAGCAACAAGCTGCACGCCAAACGCTGCAAACAATGGAGAAAGAGCACGAATGGATAGCTGACGAGATCGACTCGTTTGGCCGACCCAACACACCTTACGACTTCAACGGTATGAACATGACTGAGAGTAAACGCTCACTCGCCGGTCTCTCCGAACGCTTCCAAGGAATGAAGAAGAAAATCAACCCAAAGGTCATGAACATGATCGATAGCGTGGAGAAGAAAGAAGCGGCGTTGAAGAACATGATGCGCACTGTCATTCGTGACAAGAAGAAGATCGAGGAGACGATCGCTCAACTGGACGAGTACAAGAAGGAAGCCCTGCACAAGACATGGAGCAAGGTCAATGTCGACTTTGGTAACATCTTCAATGAACTGCTACCAGGTGGCAACACAGCGAAACTGGACCCACCAGAAGACAGTGGCGACATCTCCAAAGGTCTCGAGGTCAAGGTCTGCCTCGGAAAGGTGTGGAAGCAATCGCTCACCGAGCTTTCTGGTGGTCAACGCTCTCTCATCGCGTTATCCCTTATTCTCGCCCTGCTTCAATATTCACCTGCGCCCATGTATATTCTGGATGAGGTTGACGCTGCGCTGGATCTGTCACACACACAAAATATCGGTCGCCTGATCAAGACGAGGTTCAAGGGCAGTCAGTTCATCGTTGTCAGTTTGAAGGATGGCATGTTCCAGAACGCGAACCGCATCTTCAAGACGAGGTTCTCCGATGGTACCTCTGTGGTCCAATCGCTCACGCCTGCGGACCTCAAGTAATGACCTTCTGCCGCAGTCTATTCTCGTATTCTCTTTTGCTTTTTAGAGGTTGTTTTGGTTCATTTCTTGTTGACCTTTTCGGGAGATTTGTGGTTTGACAGGTCGTGGAGTTTTCGGTTGGCTTTGTGAGAAGAGAGATATCCCGTTGTAAATTCTAGATGTGCACTTTTACGTTTTCTTGTTCACCAATCAACGCATCCTGTACTGCTAGACCTTCCGTGCTTGGCTTCCGGGCAACTGTGGTTTGTTCATCTTATGTACGAAAAGATACATATAAGCTTACTAAGCGCTCACAACATCCAGCCTTCATCTCCACACGGCGGCAGATCTTGCTCGAACCGTACTATCCTATCATGCAACCATCCCGACTTCACACCGGATGATGCCTTGCCTAGTCTTGGATCTACTCGAGTTTTGCAGCGTCCATCACTACTGAAGGAGAATTGTTTGCACGCGGTCGATGTCTCGCACTTTTGTTTGCACAGTTCGAATGAGTCAACGTCATTTTCTTCACCGTCACTTTCGTTGTCCCAGTCGACAAGATCGGCGCCCATTCTGGGAAGGATGTATTCACTGAAGACATCTTTGTGCCGGAGAAATTTTGTGTCAACGGACTTGTCAACAAGCCATTGCTGCTCAAATGTCCAGAAGTCCTCAATCATGTCTGGAGATAGATGATGATATGAAACCGTAGGATAGCACCAAACACGTTTGTTCGGGTCGGCGATGGGTCGACCGTCTGGCCGTGCATAAGCAACGAGTCCTGGATAATCGCCTTGCATGATTGGCCATGCGTCTGTGAACTTCACTCCAGCTTCGGTGAATACTTTGCCTAACACGCAATCTCCGGCCCAGTGGCTGTCGGTCAAGGCTTCAATCTCGGCCTTGTGCGCGGCGTACTGCTCGACTGCCATACGCATTGCCGGTTGTGATACCATGAATCCAGAGCCTCCGTGTGCAAAAACGGTGTCGCCGATGAACATGATGCTTCCTGTGTAATGTGGCTTCGAAGCGTCCAAAGCGGCCAGATACTCCAACAAGGAAGCCCAGAGTAAATGACTGTCTGCTTCCACAAACACATACCATTTCATGTCCGGGCGCTCGTGATAAGTTTTGTTTATCATGGGCAGAAACTTCCATTTGTCGAGTTTCCAGCCTGGATTTTCGGGTTTGCCGTGTAGCTGTGTGGCTTCGGTGTCTGAGCCGCTGAGGTCGTCGGATTGTAGTACTTCCCTACCACTTTGCTTGAGACTGCGGTACAGTTCAAAGTCTGCGTGGTGGGCGATGATACCCGGGTTGACCCCTTCCAGAGCGTCGAAGATATGTTCACCCTGAAACTCTTCCTCGTGGTCGGAGAAGATCATGTAATTCGGATAGCATCGTGATGTGGTCGCAAGATGAACAGGGAGCCTGTCTTTGATCTCAGTAGATCCGGTCTTTAGGACGACTAGTGTATCGTTTGCGCCAGGTAGAGACCGACACGGTAAGCGTATATCCTCTAGCAGGTCGTTCCGTGAAGCTCGAGTTTCCAATATATTCCCCAGATAAGACGAGTTCCAGAATGTGAAGATGGCGAAGCAAACCACAGCGATCAACAAACGAAGACGCAGTCTCTTGGTAGCCATGGTGTCAACGGAAGATTGATGCGACGAGAGAAGACGGCAATAAACTAAGCCTATGCGAATCGAAGAACAGTAAATAGGATTGAGGTAGGAAGGTCATGGTACGCAGTTTGCATGGATACGATGACCGAGCCGCAGAGTCCCATGTGCTTGGGATGATCGACCCAAACATATTGGGTCTCTGCTGATGCTTTATCGGTTTCGTTGAAGCCACAGACCTGTCGTCAGTCAAGATATATTCTGCCGTCGTAGCGACACACAGTCGAAAGCGGCATCGTGTCGAAACTTCAAGGTAGTTCGGTGCATGTGCGGAAGATTTGTGACATCGATACAAATTAAGCGCCTGTTGCAGGCGCTTAACAGTTGTTGGTGCAAGGTTTCATGTGCTTGTTGCCTTCGGCTGTTCCATGCAAGCGGATGAAGCTCGGCAGCTTCGAGCTCAACCGCCTGCTTCGTTGGACGTCCTTTCCTTGTCTGACAGCCACTAGATACATGTCACCTCTATCTCCATCAAGGATGACTTCGTCGCCTAGGTCGATGGCACCCGCGGAAGCACCAGGTTGGCCTATGGATCCGTATGAGTTGCTGGCACAGACGCCTAGAGGGCTGTGAATGCATCGATGAAGACAATAAGATGGACTACGCTTAGATGATAATGTATGATCCGTGCTTCATGTCTTCAGGATATCATGTGCAATCTCAGCATTTGTTGTTCTTGTTCGCGACTGTTATCATGGTTGTGGTCCTGGATTTGTGCGATCTCGCCTCGACTCTGCCACTGCTTTTTGGGACAGAAGCCTAGTTGAGGAAGGTTTCTGGTACTTAAGGGTGCCACGCTTGCTCTTGCCTCAACTTCGAAGAAGCCAGAACACCGCTGTGTTCTGTCATGGTGCTTCGCTTTTTCCTCAAACAGTACCATCCAACACGGGCTCGGGAACCAGCCTGAACTCAACGTTTTTGTCTCGAAAAGAGTCTTCGAGTCTGTGGAATTTGTCGAGCAAGTCTGGCTTCAACTCGTCATCAATACGAGAAAATTCAACCATGACACTCAATTCTCTGAGATTTGGCAACCTCCTGATCGTGACCGCTTGTTCTAATTGATCGACAAGAGGTGCTATTTGCTCGTCACACTTATTGATCAATAGTTTCTCCAGCGAAGTTGGCAACGAATCGGGGATGACGAATGCCGGACCTTGCTCGATGGCAAGCGAGGAAAGCTTTGCAAATTGTGTTAGATTGATGCGGTCTCTCAACGTCATGCCTGAGTGATCATATTTCTGAAGTTGCAGCGTCTCCAATGTCTGAGCTCGTTTATTCAGATTTCTCCAGAAGATGCCTCCAAGGTTGATCGGATCGGACCACGAGAATTGGATATCCAAGTGTTTCAAGCCCGTACAAGCTTCTATGAGTTCGGAGAGGGCTTCTACTGTGAATGTGCATTCATCAAGCTGTAGTGACTCGATGTGACCCAGCGGATGATGGAAGAACCTTTGGTCTATGTGCCTCGGTGTTGCGTCGAGGTTGGTGCAGCTTAGTCTTCGGAGCGTGGGTATTGTGATGAGACATTTGATGCCTTCAAAGGTGAGGTTGCTCCAGTTGTGTTGAGTTGCTACACGAAGTTCTTTGAGATTTGGTAGAATGCCGATGGGTGTACAGGATTGTGACCTCCAATCTGAGTCGACTTTGAGCTCAAGACCATGATGATTGACTCTCTTCCTTGATAGTGGACCAAGCATCTGTTCGCAAAGATCGTCTACATACTCTCCTAGGTCGTAATCCGACGAGCTAAGGTGCAAGTGAGACACGTTAGGTAACAATGCCAGTAACAGTGCAATCTCAGCATTGGGCGCACCACGCCGCAGTGCAGACCTCCACTTGTCTTGCCATTTCAAGATGCTATACTTGTCATCTGTCTTCGAATCTACTGGGACGACCCTGAACATCATTGGCGGTTCAGGAGGCGGGATCCGTTGGCTAGCATCCGACATAAGCATGGTCATGATAGGATCCAAGGGCAGGTGCTCTGAATCAAAGCTTTTTAGTCTATTCCCGTTCTGAAAGGCGTGTAGTTTAATAAACTTGACGTTTGCCGCGAGGTCTGATCGATGGATGAGTGTCCTGATAAAGTTTTCGGTTCGGGTAGTCCTTCTGAAACGGCGGTATCGTGTGACAGGTGAATGGTCATCTTCGGTATACTGGTCCATCTCATTGTTGGTCCGGTTAAACTTGAAATGGAGAATTGGCTGAGCAGCGATGCAGAACAACTTTGAGGATTGACACAAGTCCAGAAGGGTGTGCTTTATGATGGTCGAATCGTTGTTGTCCTGGTTGTATTCATCTTCCAAGTGTCCAAGAATGTTCAGCAAGATCTCATCTGGAAACATGGCCATACTTGATGAACTTGCTGCTGCCTATGTCGAAAGGAGTAATGGAAGAAGGCCGGGCTTTTCCTTGAGTGCCCAAGAGCACGCTGCCACCAGTAGTTGTTCGTAAGCGGGTGGACCCTCGGGTTTTTTACTGGCGGGGTGATTTGGCATGCCACCGACGTCACATGAACACTGAATTCAAGCAAATTCCCATGTTTGCGCCATCGAATTTAAAAAGGATCAGGGGAAATCCATCTTTTTGAGCATGCCTCATGTGCTGAATATTGTTACTCAAACGGCAACAAAAAATGCACAGTGATGTCTGAAAGTAGTGCTAAGTCCAGAGATATTCGCATCACACTGAAACGTGCTGCTAGACCGTGGTATCACATTTCGATGGTGCATCACTGCGTCTCGCTACCGCTAAACTTGACAAGGCAAAGGTTAGTACTTGGGGGGGGCTACATCGCTGTGTTTTGCCTCCTTGCCTGTGCAGTGTGCTCAGTCATTGAGAACTTGGGAGACAAAAACGCCCAAGCTAGAGATTGTGCCTATACGAGAGGGGAGAGACTAGTCCCACTGCCACACTTCGTCGGCTCCGTGCACCTACACAAAGAATTCTCGAGATCAAGCAGAGGTCCAGCAAGGTGTGTTTGAGGGAGAGGATCTTGTCTTTGTCAGAGCCGAATTGTAGCTCACGATAGTCATTAGAGATATGCCCAACAATGCTGAGAAATATTTCGTCCGGCAAGTGAGTTGTGTTTTGAGCCATGTTGTTGATAGCCCTATTGGCCCGTGCCTTATTGTACATTAGATAATCAGCTTACGTAACAAGCGTTACGGTATTTAAGCTGATACCGTAGTGAAAATTCTAATACGATGGTTTTTCTCACCACCCTATCGGATACCTGTGATTTAATAGTTATAAGCCCGGTTTGCCGCCTCTAAGCTACGAAAAAGATAGAGGAATTAAAGACATCTATAAGATATCATTATGTTAGGTATGTATTACCCTATATTAGCTAACTACCGTAAGGTATAATGTACTAGTTACACGGTATTCGAAGACTACTTTATATAGACAAAGTCTATAGTAATGCGCTTAGACGTATAGAAGTATATAGTAAATAAGACAACTAAAGGATCGAAGATAGCGATTAACGAGCCTAAAGAGGTCGTCCTTCTAGTACCTCTAGTCCTAATAATACTAGCTCTAGGAGAGGTACTTCCTAAGAGTAACAACGACGATCGAACCTTCCGCTACTATAGTATTCGAATAAATCACTATACATAGTAAGCGAAGCTAAAGGAGAGATTCGATATAAGTAAGAGGGAGATAAAAGCGTACTTTAATAGAACGCTCCCTCTAGTAGTAGTTCATAAAATGAACAACACTCTAGTAACTCTATCTTCATAGTAGGCATACATTAAGAAGAGATTTAAGCTATCTACTTTAATTAAGAGGAAGATGCTAGGAACACTCTATAAGACGTTAATAATAGGCCTAAAGTCTAATAACTTCGAAACCTTCTTTGTTAAGTAGGAGAACTTATATAATAGACTTATACGAGAAAACTACCCTCTACTCGAAGGCATTATAGAAGACTACTACCGCATGTTTAAAGAGAGAGTAGATGTAACTTAGGGTCGTATGTTAGCAGATAAAGATAAGGTAGATCTACTAGACCTACTCGATAGGTCTAGAGAGTTCCTCCGTAGGAACCTAGGAAAGTTTAAGTCTACAAATGTAACTATAGTTAAAGAAAAGCTATCTACTAATGCTACCTTCTAAGGGCAGCAAAGTAATAAGTAGAAGGACGATAAACTAAAGAACAACTAGAACTATAGTAAGATAATAGGAAAGCCTAAGGAAAAGGCTTATACGCGTATCTCCGACTACCCGATTATTATCTATAAGAAAAGGCTAGCTCTAGGTGAAATGACACCTAAGCAGCGTAAGCAACTTAAGCACTTTAAGGAGTATATACGTAAGAACGAGCGCTCTCGAAGAATCGGCGTTAACTAAGGAGATCTAGTAGCTATCGCTATCGACAACGAGGTAAATAGGAAGATATCTTCTTTAGGAAAGGATACTATGTAACCGAAGAAGTCCTACGACAAATCTCGCCTTCCTCTTAGTAATAGTGCTATTCGCCTAATTACTCGTAGCTAATCTCCCGTTTCTATAGGAGCACTAGTAGTTATATTAACTAAATCTAAAGAAACAAACGAGGATAGGTAGTTGCTCGATAGTAGCTCTAACGTTTACGTTATTAACGAGCCGACTAAGGTAGCCTTTAGGGTAACGCGTATACCGAGAGGTAGCTAGGTAGCTATAGGTAACACCTTACTAAAGGTAGTCGCTATCGGTAGTATAATACTAGTACTACCTACACTAGGGGGTAGAACTATAGAATTAGTTCTATAAGACGTACACTACATACTAGGATTCTATACAAACATTGTCTTATCTACTAGAATAAGGTAGCGTAGGTTATATCTTAACGAGAGGACCGACGTATAGTATAATAAAGACTACGTCGCCGTTACGAGGATTAAGAGACGCGATAACCTCCCCTACTTTAATCTCTATACTCTACCTTAGGGAGAACTAGTAGGCATTAACGAGTAGCTAATAGACTATATAGGTAAGCCTCTACCGGTAAACGAGGCCTATTGTAATTATTAATAGGAGGCGCGCTATAACGTAGTATTTATAGCGTAAAGTAGCTAATAACCGCTATTCTCGCGGAAGCTATTAGCATACTAGTAGCATTATCTACTAGGACACTAGAGCCGTAAGAAGATTAGCAAACTCGAGTTAATAACTAAGGGAGCCGTCGTTAACCGTAGCACTAATAATAAAGATAATATACTACGAACTTACGAATACGACATATGTACCTAATTAAAAGGATATCGGATTATCTCTCGATAAGGACGCTTTAACATACGTATGCCTACTCCCTTTAGAGAGGTCTCTACGGACATAGTAGAATTTAATGCGGCCTTTAATAGAGATAAGTATATAATACACGTATACGACGCAGATACGAACTTACACTTCGTCTAGAACACCGTAGTAGTAAATTAACTAGCTCTTACTAATGCATATTAGGAGCTTTAACGCTTCGTAAGGGTAATAGGCAGAGAGCTCTATATCCTTAACACGGATAGCGACCCTAAGTATAGATTAATCTTCTATAGCGAACTACGTAAGGACAGCGTCTACTAGAAACTAATAGTACCCTATACCGCGGAATAGGATCTAGTAGAGAGGGCAGGTAAATCGATTACTATAGTAGCGCGCTTACTCGCACTAGAAAGTAATCTACCTAAAGGTCTCTAGCCTAAACTAGTCTCTACGGCAGCGTACTTACTAAACTAAACTCCGACTAAATCTCTAAACTAGAAGACGCCTTTTAAGGTAGCTACTAGAAAGAAGCCGCTACTATTATATATCTATAAGATCGGTTCTCGAGCGTACGCGTATAAGATAGGCCTAAAGGACCTCCTAAAGAGAGCTAAACTAGATACGAGGTGTTACCTAGGGTACCTAGTTAGCTTTAAAGGCTATAATATCTACTAGATCTAGATACCTTTATAACGGAAAGTTATCCGTATACGAGACGTTCGGCTTAATAAGAAACTAAAATACGAGAAAGAGCGTAATCTCGATATCGGCTACGCTATAGGAGGATACTATCTAAATATTCGTATCGAATACCCTACTACTCTAGTAGAATTCTAGTTTAATAACCTACTTAAGGTATACCGATCTACGAGACCTTAGGGGGTAGGACCGACTACTAGAATAGATAAGGTCCCGTAGAACTACGATAGCTATATAGAAGATACGCTAGCGCATAACTAGCACGAAGAGGAAGAGGTAGAGTTAGTAGATAAAGAGGTGCTATACGATAGACATATACCTTAATATAAAGACGTCTACTATTACCCGTAATACCCTAAACCTCGTATTAAAGGTACGGAAGGCAGCTACGAGATAGTCTTCCCTCTACTAATATAAAGGACTATCGAAGATAGACCCCTAATAGATAAACTTAAGGAAGAACTACTACCGATATTTAAGAAGCC
>JGI24891J29808_1000578_pt1 | contig 16782 bp, 12 predicted proteins | sample FreactcultuFSWF8_FD_29808 | JGI IMG/M metagenome (IMG submission 29808) | reverse complement strand
GGCATCCCGTCCGCTCTGCCATACATAAGCAGTTGAACGGCAGATTAGTACTACGGTGGGTGACCACGTGGGAATCCCTGCTGCTGTACGTTTTGTTTTGTCATTTCTCTTTTGCTAGAATGCCTTCGACATGCTGTGATTGTTTTGATTGACAAGTTGCCATCTGGTCAAGCAGCCACGCCCATCCATGGTCTAGTCACCATCTGCTTGAATCCACTCCTACAGTTTTTCCTTACTTTGATACGACTTGCATTTGTGAAGACTAAAGGCCTTGTTACAAGCAATATCGGCATCTTACTTCTCGTGTCACTGTGGACCTTTTGTGCATATGTATCAAGATCCTTTCCAGGGTTATCATACATGTTTTTTCTATGTTTTCTAATTACAACGCCAATCCTGCTCCTCCATTACCAATCCTCAGAGAATAAAAAGAAAAATCAAGAAAAATGCGCTCGCTTATCGCTCTGCGTTGGAAGAGATAGAGCAGGGCCCAATGCTTAAAGTCAGCATGGAAGATCTCTGAAGGACTATTCGGCTCTGCATAGCAGTTGTCGAGTTCGAAATTCCACACTGCCCAAATTTCTCGATGTCTGCCTCGAAGATTTGGACATGATCTAGTTGCAGTTCTGAGGCAACTGGATGGTGGTTCCGATGGTGATGTTGAGGGGATCAACGTTGGGGTTGTAAGCCTCAATCTGGCCGACGGTAGTGTGATAGGTCTGGGCCAGGTCGTAGTAAAGATCACCCTGCTTGATCTGGTAGGGGGCAACAATGCAGCTGCTACCCTCGCAGACAGGAATGTTGATAACTTGACCGGGGAAGATGAGATCGGGGTTGGTGATCTGAGGGTTGGCTTGCTCAAGAGCTGCGAGAGTGATTTCGAAGTTTTCGGCGATCTTGCTCAGGAAGTCGCCACTGCGGACGGTGTATTTGGCTGGGACGCCCTTGACACAGGTGTTGTTAGTTGCGGGTGCAGCTATGGGTTGGCAGCTGGTGTTGTCGGGGGTGGTGCAGAAGGAAGGGATCTTGAGGACCTCGCCGGGGATGACGAGGTTGATGTTGCTGATGCAGTTGACTTTGGCAATGTCGCAGACGCCGGACTTGAGGTCCGGGTTGGCGGCAATAGTGGTCAAAGTGTCACCAGACTTGACGGTGTAGTCGATGTACGAAGTAGCACCACAAGGTGGGGTGGTGGTGTTGCTAAAAGTGCAAGCTATGATGACCTATCAGTATGATTCTAAAGCAATCCGCAGTCGCAACTTGACAAGACGTACAGGATGTCTGGCGAGCGAAGATGGGGCTAGCCCAGGCACAACCAAAAGTGGCGGCGGCGGCGATAATGACAGACTTCATGATGGCTAGGAGAGTTTAAGTAATGAGTGTATAAGTGAATGTAGTGCAAAGTGATCGAATTGGTGGCCCGGTGAGATTTGGATGATAGGGAAGACGGGTCTCTAGAGGGTGATATATATATGACAACCCAGTGTCGCTTGTCTCTACCGCATATTACTGACAAGAGTAACAAGAGGTAGTTACTGATCAGTCGTCTCTCAATTATACTTTGTTTGGCCTTGCTCTCAATTTTACAAGATTGCTCCGCCGACATGACCAAACCTTACATCAGAAGTATGCGCAGAATTCCGGTTTCATGTCCATGTCGTCGCATTTCTTGGCCATCTTTCCCTCACTTGATACGAGAGGAGGAGTCTGCAAGCAAGTAGCTACAGATAGTTGTCAGGAAAGGTCCGAGTCGTGCAGTGCTAGAGTAGGCGGCGGATTCCAAGGACAGCTCCGAATAGTCAGTACACACATGCTAGCTCCGGCTGACTGTATGGGTGGTATGCGTCAACAGGTAGACTCAATCGCCGAATGCATGGGTCGACCACTAGCAAGATTGGTATACCACCCGGCGAGCGTCTACTCGTGTAGGAGTGAGTCGCTTTCCTGGCAGGGACCAAGAATCAACAGAAACCAAGACCTAGGCGCCCGACCACCAGGAATCTTCCGGTTTATGGTAAGAGTACGCGTCGCAGGATCTTTTGAGTTGACAGGGGAAGTGAATGAGGTTCTTCCGGGTGACTGCGGGCCAAGGCTCAGGCACTGCACGGTCTTGTTTGCACCTGTCAAACTCAATACAGCATGGAGCATGTTGAACCCAATCGTTCCTTCTCAAACCAGATGTCTGACTCTCTCCACTCGGTGCAAGGATGAAACAGCGGTCAGAAAGCTTGCCAGTAGCTCACTACGTGTCGTCCAAATTTGGGTCCCATGCGCTGCCTTCTCTGGCGCTTTCGGCGCCGCGATGAGCAATACGTCGATCTTGTTGGCGTAGCCATGGCGAAGAGCATAGACGGTCATGTCATCTTGGTATAACTAACAACCCAAGAAGCCCGAAGTGATCGACTGTGTCGAAACAATAATGTCGGCGACCTTAATTTCCAAGAAGGAAAGTTCGCAATTGTGGTCGGTCTTTTTGACCACTCCGTATTCTTGAGATACGAAGTGCGGGCTTCCGGAACTTCATCGCTGGCTTTTGCGCCATACAGCAGCGTAACTTGATCTTCATGAGTAGCAAATCCACATGGATATATTTTCAACGTAGAAAACATCATAGCACATGGTTTGTAGTAGGCTTTTGTAATAGGCCTTTGCAAAGTCTACGTTGGACATCGAAAGTGTAGGAAGGGGTGCGTGTGTCCAAGTAGGGCAACTTTAGCCTAGGTGCGCACTGGCTAAAGGAGACCCCCCAACTGTCTGTTATCTTTCTTGAAAATAACTTAAGAGTGCAGTCTTCGGTTTGTCAACATATGAGATTAAGTATGTACAATACTGCAATTATTAAAACCAGACTGCAGATGCTCTAAAGGGTATCTAAACAAAAGACTACAGAATAAAGTGTGAGAAGAAGGAAAAATCAATCACCATCGGCCTACGATGATCCGTTCAGGATATCCCACGTCGTTTCAGAACCACGGGTGTTGGCAATTTCTGCCACTGTGTGACCCAACTCGTCCTTAGCCTCGACGTCAACCACGCAGCGGTCGACGATGAACTTGAGAATATGATCATCGCCGTTCTCCAAGGCCTGGATGATGGCGTTATGTCCGCGGTAGACCTTGTTGGGGTCGGCACCTCTTTCCAACAGCAGACCGAGAATCTCAGTGTCGTGGCCCTGCATACGTCTGAGCGCCTTGATGATGGGCAAGTGCTCACCAGGTGAGTTAGGGTCTGCACCGCCCTCGTCAAGAAGGTAGTAGACGATTTCCTTGTGGCGTTCGCGGATGGCTGTGGTCAGCGGGCTGAAGACACCGCCGTTGCGGTCCTCGACGCTGACGCCGGCTGCGAGAAGCATCTTGATGCTTTCGAGTTGGTTGGCTACGACGGCCATCTCCATGATACCCTTGAAGGCGCGAGGCTCTGCGATGCAAGGCAGTAGTCTCTTGAGCATCTGCGGGTGTTTGACGGCAACAATGATAGGCCAGTCCTCGCCACGACCATTGGGGTCGGCGCCGCTTGCCAATAGCAAATTGAGAAGATCAACATTGTCGTTCTTGATGGCGGTGGTGAGTGCCGTCGCACCGGTCACGGGGACTCTGTCGTTGGGGTTGACACCGGCAGCAATCAGCCACTTGACGGCGTCGACGTTGTTGAATTGCACAGCCGTCTCAAGAATACCCTTGGGTTGGGATAGTTTGGCGCCGGCATCTACGAGAGGCTGTAGGTATTGCAGTCTGTTATGCGTGACGCACTTAAACGCGGGAAACTCTGCTGATGAAAGGTTTGGATCAGCTCCATTGTTAAGAAGCAAGTGGAAAATATCAGATCGGTTATCACGAATCGATGTGCAGAGCGGTGTCCAGACACCATCCTTCTTGCAATTCGGGTCCGCTCCGGCCTTGAGAAGCATGGTGACGGACTTGATGTTGTTGATCGATGTCGACAACTCCACAATTCCAGGGGTCTTCTTGTGATCAGCGCCACGGTCAAGCAGCAGCTGGAGAATTTCGGGCTTGTGAACTGCTGGCCAAAGCATGTGTTTAGGGCCAGGAAGGTTGGGGTTGGCACCGTGGTCAAGTAAAGACAGGACGACTTCTATGCGGTTTGAGTTAATGGCGCCGAACAGAGGGGTGACACCTTCGCTGTCCTTGCCGTTGGCGTCGGCTCCGTAATCGAGTAGCACATCGATGAGCTTCTTGGAACGTTTCTTGATGATAGCCCTGATCGAGATGGTCTCACCGTCAACCATTGTGTGGTTAGCGTCTCCGCCATACTTCAAGAGCAGTAGAGTGAGGTTGGGTCTATCATCCATGATCGATTTCGCGATCGGTGACTCCGGAACGGGACCAGTGACCGAGTTAGGGTTTGCGCCGTACTTCAGCAGGGTAGTGGCACCATCGTAGAAGCCAGCTGCCACTGCTGCATAGAGCGGTGTCACACCAAGATGTCCCGGACCGTTGGGATCCGCTCCAAAGAGCAGAAGCAAGCGAACCGACTCGCCATCATGACGGCGGACTGCTTCTCTGAGGCACTGGTTGTCGTTGGGACCGTCTGGAGGAACACCGCGATCTAGCAACTCTTCGACCATTCTATGGTTTTGATCCTCAACAGCAACAAGGAGGGCAGCGAGCATAGCGGGAGTGTCGCATCCTCGGGTGCTGCGTGGGGCCCAGCGAGGCATGGTCGCGGGGTCAGCCTTGATGCGAACGACTGGTACAGGACCATCTTCCCACAAGTCTGTCTCGGAGACACCGTTACTCGTCCCGGGGCGGATTTGCTTCGAGTAGTCATTGGCATGGTCTGAGTGAATGGAACCAGCAGCGACACTGGTTGCCATCGTGGATGGGGTACCAGCGTGCGAATGCATGGCATTGTGTGAGATTGAGTGGTCGGAACCATACATTGAGCTCGACGACCGGTGGATGTTCACTGGCAATGGGGGCAGAGGTGGGTGGAAGTCGTGAGACGGGTGGCCTCTGAATGAAGAGGCGCCGTCGCGAAGGGATGTGACTTCGGCACGGTGGGAGGACGCAGCATAGGCAGACGCTCCATCTCCACGGTGAGATGTAGCATGTCCGCGGTGAGATTCAGCGTTCCCACGGTGGCTCGAAGCTACGGGCTCGCGCCCCGAGTCTTTCCGTTCGAATCCAACGTCCCCTCGGTGGTATGCCGCCGGCTTGTCCAGATTGAGGGTTGACATGTGCTCTATCTGTGCCATGACAGGGTCTTCTGAGAAGTTGGCTTTTGACGAAGAGTGTGTGCTGCGAGATGCTCCGTGTGATCCAGATGTTCCAGGAGGTCTTTGCCTAGCCTTGTCCATGCGCTCTAGGACGGCAGCCAGACCAGTGTATCCGATGCCAACAGAGTCGTCGATCTTGGTATCATCTCCCAGGGACCACTGGAAGGCAAGAGCGGCCATCTCAAGGGCTTCCTTGGTCTTGGAAAGAGCATCCCTCATCTTGCCCACGTCGTTGCTCTCGAACATACTGCGCCATCCTTTCTGAATCTTTCCCATAGTACCACGTCTCTCGTACTCCAGATACCTCAGCAGCATCTGGTCAAGGTGTTGCATGTCGTTTTGTGTTGTCTTGAACTTCTTGTCAAGCTCATTCATCATCTTGGGGGGAAGGTGTTGACGTGTGCGGGAGCACTCCTTCAATCCCGCTTCGATTGCCCACATGTTGCGGCATACATCCAGGAAGTCGTGTGCCAGGTCTTCGAATCCTTGAGGTGGATGCTCTGACGTGCTCAGAAACTCGAGCATTCGGATTGAAATCTTGTTTCCCTGGACGGTTGCCTTGTGGCAATGATCGAGGACCGTCATAGTGGGAGGGTCTATGATCGAACAGCCCTATCTGTGTCGGTTATGTAGAACAAGGATCGATATCAGGGAATGAATGAGTGTGAAGGTTAGCTTCGATCTTGGTGTTCAAAAGAGTGAAATGCTGCTAGGTTCAGAGATCGGAGGAGGGCCTCTAAGGATCTTTATACCTATTCAACCGCCTGATTTGGATTTGGAGATAAGGTTTCGGTACAGTAGGCGGAGTAGATACCTAGACCAGTATTGTCCACGAACAGCCTAGGCCGTTTCAAATGGTCGTCGGTATTATTGCTACAGGTCAACGTAGAAGATAGTCTTGCAACGTCCCAGTCTCTGCCGGCCCTTGGCTTTCAGCCCTGCTTTGAATAACCTTTGTGTGGCGGAATGACTGTTTTCTGCTGTATTTGTTGTCGCAATAATGATTGTAAAAGGCACAGGCGACTCCGCTTGAGACATTGTGTGGCCTGGGGCTCCAAAAGACAAGTCACTGATGGAACCAACGGCCTAGATGGAGAACGTGATAAACCTCATCAGGGTCCTAAGCCTACATCTTGTTGCTCGCAGATGTTCGAAAATACACAGCCTGGATACTGCTTGTGTCGGACTCGGTAAGTTACGGCCATTGATCCATTCTTAACCTTTGTCTATGCAACAATTCTTCACCGTCGCTACTCGCTATCCAACGGCTGTGGAAGCAGTCTGTATTTGTGCGTGTGGAATCCAGCCCTCGACCAGCCCTACACTCGCCGTTAAGACCACACCGAACGATAGATCTAACCTAATTCTTTGACTGTGGTTCTGCCTGTTCGATTTTTCATGCAAAATTTGAAGCATCGAATTGAGCGAACGGAGCGAGCTGTACCAATCTCTTGCGCAATGGTTTGCGCTATCACGAGGGCTGAAACTGGGTGCGTGAGAAAGATGCATGAAAAGGGAGAACAAAGTTGGGCAGGATCTGGTACGGGGAAGCCACAGAGGACATGAACCAAAGATTCTGGAGCAATGTGGAGAACGGTCAAAACGCTTGGAGCCTCGTTGTCATCCATGTTCCATTCAGTACCAATTCCTCCTGCCCTGTTGCTCGCCCGTTCCATTTATCAAGCCGCGGTCAAATAGCCAAAGCATAATGAACCTTGATCGACGATCAACTGAATACACGATTCTAATCTTGTTCCCTTCGGTACTCGGAGCATACCGACCAGAACGCCTCTGCCACTTGCCGAGTCATTCAATCTCCCACACCCACAAGTCTCTCCTAGAAAGACTCATGATCTGGAGAACCGCATCAGGTAATTCGCTTCCGCTGCCATAATCATGGCTAGTGTGGTAAGTCTTGCGCAAGCACTAGGAACACATACCACCTTCGCCAAAAACGCTCCTCGGCTGGATGCACCCTCATTACTGTCTCGAATCATGGTCACCTTTAAGCTTTACCGAGTCGGTGAACTCGAACACGTGAACATCAGGGCGGATTTTATCAAGTCCGGGATGCTAGTCCGTGGAAAGGACCTTCCAATTGGAGCAGACAGTATTGCGACGTGATTGGTTGTTGGTATCCGCTAGCCGGGATGAATCATCAGGGTGTACATTATGGTTATCCCAAGCTTTAGATAAGTAGAGTTTGTAGATGCAGATGAGGAACAGATTAAGTTAGAGATTGTAGGTAAGGATATTTACGGATTGAGAACGGATAACATGTGGCGGGGATGAATGGTAGCGACGGTAAATACAATGGATAAGATAAAGGTTTAACATCAGGAACGAAGTTGGAGGGGGTGGTTATGTGGTTTGTGAAGATCAAAATGCTAATGTTGTGATGGCGGATCTCAGTGATTACGGCCGTGTTGGCCGCAACTTTGTGCGACGGATGTGGTATTTCGTCCGGCCTCTTGCTCGAGTGATTGCTGGTACGGCGGGTGGTGCAATTGTATCGTCAATTTCTCATGGGCCCTATCGAATCCAAAAATGGTAGCCCTCAAGCTGAAAAAACGATATGTGTTCCAGCGAGTGAGACTCGAACTCATGATCATGTCTCATACCATGATCCATGATCTATGATCTATTTCATACCAGCGGCAAAGCTGTAAAGAGAATAGTTTACACTTCTGTTTGCAAGGCCTAATTGTGTAGCGTCTGGACTGCTGCTTTCAGCTGTCGAAATGCACAATGATTTTCAAACCATCGCACTGTGAACAGTGAGAGAGCATCAAGGAACCCATCCCTCCAGACGGCTACAGTGCAAGAAAAGCATCGTACGCGTGTGCAGTCATGATGACTTGATGGAGTAGTCGCAGGATGATGAATCCTCCCGAAAACTTCCAACTACCCTCCATTCCCCGTCTGATTTATGCCTACCCTAATCAAATCCACCAGATCAAAGGGTTTCGCCCACAACATTCCATCGCCGTTTTCATTACTCCACAAGCAAAAAGAGGATGCAGCGAGCGAGGTTCGAACTCACGATCTTCTCATTCCATGATTCCCCTAGTACCACGGGAAACCCGCAGGTACAGAATCATGTACGCTTGTGTTTGCAAGGCCATGGGAGTGAGACGTCTTGACCACTAGACCATCGCTGTGATTGTTGATGGAAGGCAGAATTGGTGAGATGATATGTCGAAAGAAAGGCTGAGAGGGAAGGTGGGAAGTGCTGGCGTTGACGTCTCCTTTCTCATCTGGGAAGCTGGGATGAGTTGGGCTGTCTGCACCTTCCGTCGATTAATGAGGCTTCCTTCCAAGTTCTGATAGGCTTCCTTGCTATTGTGGCATCCACACCCGAGAACTGGATTGTTGTTGACTGAAAACCATATTGAGACGAAGTGTATATTTTGAACGACAACCGGAAAAAATTAAGAAACTTTTGTGTATTGCTCTCGTCCTGTAAAACCGTGCTGACTTCTTCCTTTTTTCGCCCTACTCCTAAGCTCTGTCAACAAGAAAAGAATGGAAACGAAGGAACGACCGAAATGATGACATAAGAGGACTCCAACTCCAGGCATTTTACGTCGTATCATTTATCCAGTACCACCGTTGACTTCCACAACACTGCCATTCATGTATCTGCTCTCATCACCCATGAGGAAAGCAACAACATCAGCAACCTCGCCAGCCTTGCCCATACGACCAAGAGCAACCTGCTCGACCGTCTTCTTCAGCGCCTCCTCTCCGGCAACAACACTCGCATTCGTCGGTGTCTCGATATATCCCGGAGCCACAACATTGACACGAATGCCCTTTGGTCCCAACTCCAACGCCATCGATTTCGAAAATCCAATAATGGCGTATTTGGTCGCGCAGTAAATAGCCATCTGCTTGTGCGGATGAATACCACATATCGACGAAACATTGACAATAGCACTCCCACTCCTCAAATACGGAATAGTGGCCTTTGTAACGTTATACACACCCTTCAAATTCACCGCGACCAATTTGTCAAAGTAATCTTCCGAGCAATCCACCAGATCTCTGGCCGTGGGGTTGATACCCGCACAATTGAATACGTGGTCGATTCTGCCGAAATAGCCAATGGCATCTTTGATGGTTTCGATGCAGCGTTTGTATTCGCTGACGTTGAGGAGTGTTACTTGGTGAGGGCCTCCGGCGCATTGCTTGGCGGTTTCTCGACATGATTCGATGTTGAGGTCGCTGAGGGCCAGGCGTGCTCCGAGTTTGCTGAGCTTGAGTGCTGTTGCGCGTCCAATACCGGAACCGGCTCCAGTCAGGAAAATGACTTTTCCCTCGATGGCGTTCTTGTTCATCACTGCGACGTGTGGTGGTGATGGTTTTATTGCAGATGCTGTCGATCCGGGATAAGGACCCTAGTGGCTGGGTGGAGGAGGGGAGCTTGCGCGATATAGCTTGGCGGGATTGGAGGCACAGAAGTCGGCGATCGCGCGAAAGGTTGTTGTTGTGTTGATGGTATAGGGAAGAAAAGTAGAAGGATGAAAGTTTTCTTGTCGCGTCAGATCGCAATCGCAATAGAATGGCCTAGATAAAACCAATTCGAATCACACATGGCAACTCCCAGCAATCTGTATGGTTGTTGGGCGCTTGTCAACACAAAAGAAAGTGGGGCCACGCCGATAAGGCCGTGAAAGCCTCATGGCGTTATCGGGCCGTCTGGGCAGGGTTTTGTATGCAGCAGTCACGCATTTTGTCAAACATATGTTTCAGAGACGATGGGATAAGCTGGTGATGCTTGATGAGGTATTTGCATTGGGGGTATCATGAGTTATTTTTGGGAGTGTCGTTACAGGAGATGATCACGATATGTATATCATCATCGCCTGGCCTTCTTCTTATCTGGACCATCTTCTTCATCGTCACTAAGGTCGGCGTATATCGTCTTTGGCTGTGTCTCGGCCCAGGCATTGGTGAACAGAGGATCGTTCTTGGCTTTGTCGGCATACTTGAGAAGAGCCTCTCTTGGGTCTTCCTCGCGCATACCACTGAGAGGAATGTGTTCCTTGATGTAAGCTGCATCTGCGTTGCTCTTTGCGAAAGGTGTAGTGTTGGGAATGTGTGGTCTTCTTGGATCTCTAGATTTTCCAGAAGCCGTTAGACCAATTGTGGGATGTCTTGATGCGAAGGAAGCGGCCGTCGGAGCAGAGCCTCCTGGCAAGATGACAGCATCACCGCCGATTCCATGAGACAGATCCATGGTCAAGTTCGGGTCGTCATCAATATGACGACGCTTGGGAGCCTTGAGCATGACAGTCTTTGCGCCTCCTTCTGAGATATTGGGATTGTAGAGGACATGGGTCTCTCCATTGGCTGAACCGGTTATAATTTGGTTCAGTTCTTTGTGCCAGTAGACGCTGATCAAAGCAGAGCCTGGTGTCACTGGAATTACGAGTTCCGATGTGAGGGTAGCAGGGTTGAGGATGTGGAGGTCGCCGTTTGCAGAGCCAGTGAGCACTTCAGTGCCTCTTGGCGACCAGCAAATGTTGGAGGTAGGGTATTGGCCAGAGATTGATGGGAAGGAGACAGTTCTTAGGGGTTGCTTGAACTTCCTGGTATCCCATAGTTTGATAGTATCATCACCTCCACGAGTCATGACAAGCTGGCCAGTAGAGCTGACCTGCAGGCCACTAGTCCAAGTATCTTTTGTGTGAGCGTCGCGGATCTCTGCAGCAGGCCTGGTGTATGGACCATTGCCATCCCACATGACCAAGCTTCCATCAAGAGCGGCGGCGACAAGGAGATTGTTCTGAGCTGGAGCGACCCAGGACAAAGCAGTGATTCGCGTCCTTCCAGCAGAACCAGCGGCTCTCGACTTGTGGACAATGACGTTTTTCTGTTGTCTGGGGTTATTCACATCCCAGATGCGGACGGTACTGTCTGTTCCTCCAGTCGCGCAAATGTTGCGGTGTTGTGGATGCCAGACGCCGCAAGTGACCTCTGAGATGTGACCCTTTGTATGGTGCATGTCGCGTAGGTACATGTCACCCTTGGCGAACTCTGCGATAGTTTCGCCATTGCGATCGAGGATGCGCGGTTGTGGGAGAGCGGTGATGGCGAGGATTGTGCTCGGCGAGATGGGATTGAACGAGACGTGGTTGATGGGGTGAGTTTCGGACGAGGCGGAGCCTTTGACAGATGACGGGTCGACGGATTTGAAGGCGCGGATTGTCGAGGGAGTGAGGGCAGCAAAGTCGTGGAACTTGAGGGTGCAGTCGTTCGAGCCTGTCACCATTCGTCCTCCTGAGGCGTCCAGCGTGATGCATGTGACGGCGCGGTCGTGGGTCTTGAAGACCATTTCGTGCGATACAGGGAATTCATCTTCATCATCTTCATCGTCCGAGTCGTCATCATCCGAGTCTGATTCCTCGCCTTCTGGGTCGTTGGCCTTCGCTTCAGGTCGCGAGATGATTGGCTGTGATCTCTTGCTTTGGTCGAATCTGTTGTCGTGGTCGGTGGCTTTTGATTGTTTGCCAAACGATGTCGTTCCGAGAAACTTCTGGAGAGCTTCCTCTTCTTCATCAGGTACTTCTGGAGGTACCGGTATATCTGACATGGCGACGATGCTTTGGTTGGTGTAAGTGATCACTTTTGGATAGCGTCGAAGCTATACCGGACCCGCGCCAGTCACCAAGCCTTTTGTCCTTCGGGACCAAGCTTTCGCTGTCACCAACGCCGCACTCTTCCCTCCCCTACCAACAATCCATCCACCATTTCAAGCCCATCGTGCGATACGATCGTGCTATGGCGTGCAATGAGGAGTACGGAGTACTGTACATATCAAGTCTAGTCTGCACTGCTGGAGATATTTTTACAACAGGTCGATATTAGCGCCTTCACTAGTTATCTTTCCTTCTACAGTAAATGGTACTCCGCCGCGATAGGCAGGCAGCTATCCATGCGATTAACCGAATAATTAGATTGTTTTACCGGATCGACTCCTATTTGCATCTCTCAACCAGATCTTGTCGTAAGGACTTCTTAAGCATCAATAGGTCGTCGCACTCTTGAGGTCAATTATGGCCATTGATTGCGGACACTGTACCGCGTAGCAACCATGCAGTCCAATGTCGCCGCTTCGTCGATAGAGATCCTAATCGATACATCCCAATGGCTCTATATTCTGCCTCTCGGGGCATCGGTGTACGTTACAATCGCTGTGTTTTTCAGATGGCGCGAATTGCAAAAGTCTTGCATCAAAGTCAATGTGAGCCATCGAGGAAATACCAAAGTCGTGAGTCTTTTGCCATCTGCCAACAATATCATCGGGTACTTACCGTCTACAAGCTTCTCAATCTAGCCCTACTCATGTTTCAGTCGTGTGTAGTAGGCTGGTCTTTGAATGTGTCATTACAGCATGGTAATACTATATCGGAAGTAATTCACCTTGTCGCAATTGCCAGTATTACCTTCCTGTCACCGCGAGAACACTACCGTTCCTTGAGGCCGTCAAAACTAATGGCCGTCTATTTATCTATAAGGACAATTGCAGACGCCTTTACATTGCTTTTCACTCTCGGCACATGGTCTGCTCTAGCTCTGGCGCTGAAAACATTCCTAGAGGCTGCGAATCTCATTGCGGAATCTCAAAGCAAGGAAAGCATCTTGCTTGACAACTTTCGGGATGTCTCACCTGAGGAAAAAGCCGGACCATGGAGTCAAGGTGTCTTCTGGTGGATCAACTCTGCTCTGTTTGCGCGACAGAAAGCCGGCTTCTCGCTGGAGACGCTGCCTAAAAATCCTCGTCAGCTTGATCCATCGAGATTGCGTCAAAGGTTATCATTGGCATGGGATCAGAGGAGTAAGATCCCCAAACAAATCTCATCTACTAAGACTTACAATTGTCTGACAAAAACGCCGACAACTCAATTCACGCTGCCTCTTGCTTTGCTGCAATGCCTCATGCCAGAATTTGTCACCATCGTGCCTACCAGATTACCGCTGATTGTGTTACGCTATGCTCAGCCTCTGCTCATTAGTAAGATACTGCAACTGCTTGCAGCTAATAGTTTAGGCGGACAATCCTATCAACTCTCATGCTCTATCATCATGGTCTCCACTATAGTATACATCGGACAAGCTGTAAGACTGAAACTTGTCAAAGAGATTGTTCCACCATGCTAATCCATCCAAAGATCGTTTCTTCAAGATATGAGCATCAGCTCAACCGTCTCAATGTCATGACTCGGGCTGCACTTATCGGACTCATTTACGAAAAGACTCTCAACACGCCTTACACTACCTACAAAGACTTTAGTGCCGTCACTCTTATGAGTACTGATGCAGACTCACTTGGGAACGTCAGCGATCTGTTCCATGAGGCATGGTCTCAAGTATTGGAGGTCGGCGTAGGCGTGACGTTGCTGGCTCAACAGATAGGATGGTTCTGCCTCGTCCCATTGTTACTGATTTCTGGTAAGTCAGAGCTCGTTGGTGACTGATGAGATGTGCAATTGACACAATTAGGGTGCTCCAACATGACTCGATATGTGGCAAAGAACCTGCGACCGAAACAGCATGCATGGAACAAGGCAACTCAGGATCGCATCAACAAAGTTGTCTCTATCCTCAGCTCAATCAAGATCGTCAAGATGCTTGGAATGACAGAAGTCGTCAAAAGTCAGATCAGTGATTCGAGGCGTATTGAGATTGACGCTTCAAAAGATATGCGGTGGGTATCTGTGCTCGCGAACGCCAGTGGTATGTTTCTTGAACGACATCTCATTCGCTTTTACACACGTCCTGACTGGAACAGCAAATGCGCTTGGGCTCTTCACGCCTCCAATTACCGTCATCCTCTTTGCTGCATTTGGCAAATCAAAACTCGACGCAGAGACAGCATACACGACTCTGGCCATCCTTGTAATGGTCACACATCCTGCTAACATGGTCATGACGATCGTGCCTAGAGCGATTGCTTCTCTTGCCAGTTTTCAGAGAATACAAGATTTCATCAGTAAACCGCATTACCAAGATCTTCGCCTTCGTCTCAGACAAGGGGAAGGAGCGACCTTGGACGATTGTAGTCGTGCTTCCCAGCCCGCAATCGAGCTCAAGAACGTCGATTTCAGGCTGGCGGATGCTACCAATGCGGTCTTGGATAACATCAGCTTGCGAATCGATCAAGGGTCTATCGTCATCTGCACTGGACCCACAGGAGTAGGAAAGAGCGTGCTGGCTCTAGCAGTTGCTGGAGAAGTCACTCCCTCGAAAGGTTCCATCTCCGTCATCACCAAATTGACAGCACTATGTGTCCAATCAGCATGGCTCTCTGGACAAAGCGTCTCCGACATGGTTCGAGGATTCTCATCTTCTTCTGTTTCACATGATGAAGGTTGGTATAGACAAGTCCTCGAGGCATGCTGCATAGACCGGGAAATCTTGTTAGACTCGTCAACGAGTTCTGGAAGTGGTCATGCAAGACTTTCAGGAGGGCAGAAACAAAGAATAGTAAGTCATCAGGTCCTCAAGACCGTTCACATCGCTGATACTTGAAGGCACTGGCTCGCGCTGTATATCAACGGTGCGATATTCTCGTTCTTGATGATCCTTTCTCGGCTCTTGATCAACGTACACAGGATCGTGTGATTGTCAACCTCCTCAGTCCAGATGGTCTTCTGAGGCACATGCACACAACTGTATTCCTCATTACTAACGCTGGTAAGAGAGGAATTTCGGCAAACGCGGATCAAAAGAGCTAATATAATATCTTCGAAGCCCGAGCATATCCTCTCGCTGATAGGATTCTTCTTCTGGAGCAGCGAAGCATCAAGTTTGATGGTGACTGGAGCGAATACCTTGCACAGTCTGGCTCACTGACATCTTACACTCATGAACACGATGGCATCCAAGCCGAAGTCGACGAGAATAAGCAACCAGCAGTTGTTCGCAATCAGAAGCAGCAAGTCATTAAAGACGATGAGTTCGATCTGGACAGAACGCCTGGCGATGCCGCTGTGTATGGTTTGTAGTGTCCCAAACTCGATCAAGTTCTCATGGGCTATGATTACTGACAAAGATATAGGATACTATCTAAGATCAGTTGGTGCTTTCAACATGATCGCACTCTTGAGTTGCACGGCACTGTACTCATTCTTTTCAATCTTTCCCCAATACTGGCTCAAGTGGTGGACAGAATCGAAAACTGCAAATGATACATTCTACATGCTCGGCTACTTGGTGTTATCCATGGTTGCTTGGGCTTCGACCAGCACAATGCTTTGGTATGTTGATTACCTTGGGTGATTGTGGAACTCCACATTGACAATTGGTAGGGTCAACTTCATGAAGCTTGCGCCTAGATCAGGAGCGGTATTACATGCTCGTCTTCTGGGTACAGTTCTGGGGTATATTCTTCTTTGTTTCAAAACTCGGAGCAGTACTGATCAACTGTAGAGCTCCAATGTCCTACTTCCTCAACAACGACATCGGAACAATCGTCAACAGGTAGACTCGCAACATCTCCGCCTTTCTCCAGGTGTGAAGCTCGACTGACATCATCCTAGATTCAGTCAAGACATACAGCTGATAGACCGGGATTTGCCATCCGCATTAGCTGCACTCTGCACACGTAAGTATTTCATGGAGCTGCACAACTCTTACTTAATCTAATGCTGTGACACAGAAATCTTCAAACTGGTCATGCAGTGTTCTCTCCTCCTGACAAGTCAAAAGCTTCTAGTGTTCGCCTTACCCATCTACGCCATCTTCATCTACATCGTCCAAAAAGTATACCTTCGCACTTCCCGACAAATCAGATACCTAGAGCTAGAATCCAGGTCTGCCGTCTACTCTAGCTTTCTGGAGACTGTAAGTTCCCACCTACCACTTGTCACTCATTTCTTCCAACATCAACACTAACACACACCGCAAAAGGTCGAAGGCATAACCACAATCAGATCTTCTAACCAGCAGCAAACCTACCTCTCCCGCACCACCCAAAACCTCGACCTCTCCCAACGCGCCTTTTACCTTTTCCTCTGCCTCCAACGCTGGCTAAACATCATCCTCGATCTCGCCATCGCCGTCGTCGCAATAGTCGTCATCACCCTCGCCGTCTTCTTTACTTCCGAAACCTCCAGCGCTGATGTGGGAATTGCGTTGAATATGGTTTTGGTGGCTAATACCACTTTACTGCGGTTGGTGGAAAATTGGACGAGGATGGAGACGAGCGTGGGTGCTGCGGCGAGGCTGAAGGAGTTGGAGGATTTTGTGCCCAGGGAGGAAGATTGTGCTGTTGAGACTTTCGTGCCAAAGGATTGGCCATCTGCTGGGGGGTTGGTGTTGAGGGATTTGAGAGTGGGTTATGGGTATGTTTGCTTCCAGCATATTGTTGGAGGAAGTTTTGACTAACCCTCATTTCCCCAGTTCTCGAGTCGTCCTCTCAAATATCAATCTCACCATTCACGCTGGTCAAAAGGTTTTCATCTGTGGAGAAACGGGAAGGTATGCCATACCCATCTATGAGGCTTTTCCTTCCAAACCTCCCCCCCCCCCCCCCCCCC
>JGI24891J29808_1000577_pt1 | contig 16951 bp, 16 predicted proteins | sample FreactcultuFSWF8_FD_29808 | JGI IMG/M metagenome (IMG submission 29808) | reverse complement strand
CTCTCTCTCTCTCTCTCTCTCTCTCTCTCTCTCTCTCTCTCTCTCTCTCTCTCTCTCTCTCTCTCTAGATCACCTTCACGCGTTACATGTCCGCTTCCCTCTTCGGTAAGAAGGATAACGAGTTGGTAAGAGCGGAGTGACAATACGGGGCCTTAGTTTTCATATTTCCCACAATTTATAGCACCCATAATCGTTTTGTCACATTGATCATCCCATTTCCTCTTGCATTCTCATATTCACGTCGCCTCTCTCGCCTTGTCGACTTGCCCACACACAAGCACGACTTACAATACAAGCGCACTCTTCTATGTACCTCTCGTAGAGCACTTCAAAACCAATATTGCAAGAGAGCATCTGCCCTTCAAGTTGAGAAAAGCTCAGTAGATCTGTAAATGCGGTCAGTGAAACCTTTGGCTCAAGCGCATAGAGCCAGGATATCAATCTCGGTAGTATGGTCATGGCGTGGTCTCGATTAGGTAGAGGTCTCACTATTTGTAGCATGGATTCTGTACCAGATTTGTTCTGCTTTGTGCGATGGCGGAGCAGAGAAGTTGTAAGATTGACTCGTCGCTCGTTGAAAGCTCGCTTGTCATTTTTGCTTACGTCCGAGCCAAGAGCCAGGAGATCCGTGATGAAGGAGTAATGTGCGTCTGGATATATTGTCCAGGCCTGAATCATCCATTGCGTAAGACAAAACTCGAGACCAAGAGCATCAACACCACTCGCTAATGTTGCAACGTGAGCATTGTTGTTGCAGGCAGAAGGCGCAGCTGTCTCAGGCAGGTCGCATGGACTGCTTGGCGATAGCATACTGCGAGGAGATGCCACATCCATGATAGTCGATGAAATGCGCACGCCGCGTTGCATCATGTGCAGCAAGTTCTGGTGGTGGGCATCACCAGAAAGAATTGCACCGTTTGGCTGTTGATGGAAAAGTGACGGAGGGGTGCTTGCATTGCTTATAGCGATGCTACTGTGTTCAAATGTGGCAGCCCGTCTCTTGCTCGGTGTATCTGCGATATGGCCAGAGGGTGAACGCGAACGGGTTGAACCAGCACGGCGATCAGATACAGAGCTCGACGATCGTGGAATCTGGAGAAACTCAGTCGGATAAGCAGGAGTCGCAACCCCGGAGCCGAGCTTCGATGATCTGGACAGCTCAGATAAGAGGTCGGCCGAATAGTCAGGGGAAAGAGATGGTTCGGGCAAATGCGTGGGCGGAGCCGTCCTTGAGGGAAACATGTGCTCATCGCTGGAGTTAGCGAATGGGAAGACACCGGCCGAATCAGAACCATCGCAAGCGTTGCTAGCGACTATCAATGGATTGTGCTGGTCAGATGGTGGCAGCAAATGAGTACCAGTTGCGGAAACTGAGGTTCGCGAGGCATGTGGCGCATATTCTGGTGGAGGAGGGGAGGCAGCAAGACCAATCTGACACTGACCAGCAATATCGACGCCTTCTTGTTCGCCGCACGGTCTAGCATATGGCGGAGCATCACCGTGATGAACTTCCCTTCGCCCCTTCCCCTTGTTTTCCTCCATTTTTCTTTGATGCCAGCCTTGGTTTTCCCAGAGATTGATGACTGCCTTGCGACGGCCAGGATAGAATGCTTTAAGCTCGATCGTGGGAGTGGTCACAGTGGCGATGCGCTGATCCAAGATCGCCATCACGGACTCCAAGGATTGTTGTAGAGTTCGATCATGGTTGGCGAAGAGGCAGAAGTCAGAGGCTTCAGAAAGCGACTTCAGCTGGTCCAGGAGGCCCATTGATCGACCTGGTTGCACACCAGTCACTTTATCCGGCGGCATGATCACGAAACTCCTTTTAGCACCAATGCTAACATGAATTTTCAAGACCCTGCTGTTGGCTGAGTAGCTATCACTTGGCATGTCGAGAATGGGCGCAAGTACAGGATCATTGGACAAGGCGTGATATGCAACATCCGCACAGCGGACGGCAAGCGACTCCACTGGCACAATCAAGAACATGAGACGACCTCTGCGCGAGGATTGTTTACGGGTGTGTCGTTCTGAGCCGATCTTGAGACGAATAGTCAAGGTCACGAGGAGTTCACAGCTACTCTCTCGGTGACCAATCCAAAGCACAAGAACATCCGACTCGCCATTATGGCTTAATGGTAACCCAAGATGTTGTAGACTTTTTGTGCCCTCTGGTTGTAACTGAACAACGACAGGCTGGGATGAGACAAGCCAAACGATGGGTTCGTTTGGGATGATCTTCGCGGAGAACATCCGCATATCAGACATGTCTGCCATAGCGATAGTGTCCTATAAATGACAGCAAGTCCGTTCTCCAGATAGCGGCACCAGCACAGTCCTTGCCAGAGCTGTCGATTGTTCGAAAGGGGTTCAATGGTGAGCGTTAAATGATAGTGTAGTAAAGAGGAGTAAGACATAAGATCCGTGATGGACGAGTAAAATCGGAACACTAAATTTCAAGCTAGATAAGAAACCATGTCTGTCAGTACCTTCGAGCGGCTCGGGCTATTTCTTGCATACCTATGCCCGCACGCTGCATGTACAACGTGCGAAACCCACCCTCCCAGGCTTTGATGGACAAATAGAGAGCAGCCTTGACTCTAAAGACGTAGGGAAAAAGAAAAAGGTGAAAATGAAACGGTGAGGTGACGACAACGCAAGGCTCTTAGGTATTGAGACGGGGAGATACGACCGAAAAGCGCAAGACAACCCGTGACGAAGCAACAGCACTAGTCGGAGGCCACGCTGGTGCAGGAGGTCGCTGGCACGAAGCTGTCAACAGAGTGACGCGTCAGCCAGGTCTGTCGCGCACCGAGGATGGCACACACACAGTCAGGCGTCGCCGGTACGAATGAAATACGCTTTCGACGATCTGGCGAAGAGGTGCAGATGGCAGGTTGAGATGGAAAGTGCTTGTGGAAGTGTTGCAAAAGAGGAAGGATGGAACGTACGCGCCGCGCGAAGGTCTCAGCTACCTCAAGTACTCATCGCCGGAATTTGCCGTCACAGCCCACGAGCCCACATATGGATTGCGGAGCACCGCCTTCACTTAATTACAAGATCCTCTCTTTTGAGGCATGGATGACCATCTTGTCGTGTTTAGAGTGACTGTCACTCATCTCTCCAGCGGTCGGGCGAGATAGAAGGACAACGAATGACAATGCACGGCGGAGGACGGGCGGATGGGCGCTTCGGGCGCCTTCTTCCTGCCCCTGCTCGGACTGTGGCTTTGTACCCAAGATGACCGAAACGAACCATTCTATCAAGCACGACATAACGACTTACGCATAGAGATCGCAATCGCACACACCAACCACTATCAGCAGAACACTTGTCTCGACCACTATCCAGCACATCCAGGATTCCACGAGGAGGGAAGGGAAGAAGTGTCCAAGAGACCTTTGCGGCGCCGAAGGGCAACAACAGGAACAAAGACAACTATGTCGCAGACTCTAGCGAGAGAAAGACGCGACCCAGATCACCTTGATGGACCGCAATCGAGAGGGAGAATGTAGGGGAGCGGCAGCCACACGCACCGCAGTCGCCTTGTGTCAACCGACCAAGACTGCAGCTGATGTACAGAGACAGAACCTTCCCTCGTACGACTGCATCCTGCATCTGCATCGAGCTTTTCCACAAGACAGCCGCCGGCGTCGTGGACCGTCTGCTATACGTCGATTCTATCGGGGACATCTTAATCGAGAATGTCATAGACTTGGGCTGCAACTGGTGTCATTCGTTTCATGACGACCATGCAGGTGTGAAGAGAACATTTGTAGTTCCACATTACCACCTAGATGAGAAGTCTACAACGAGACAAAGAAGGCCATATCCAGCTCGCATGGACGACATGGATGGTGCCATCTATTACTCATCATGGAATTCGTGCATTGCTGAAGTGATCAGGTGTCATATCACGACATTGTGCCAAGGATGTACCGTTTCGATTCTCAATCACAATCTGTAGGCTCACTGGCTTACTTATCGATGACGCGCTAGTCAGTAGGTAGGAAGACGTTGTACTGGAGGTAAGTTGTGCAAGCCCAAGTTGCAGCGGAGGAAGCGTAGTTGTCAGCAGTGCCTGTGAAGGCACATAGAGCTTACCATACCCATCCTGTCGTCCGAGAGCCGTCCGAGAGCTTGTAAAGTAGGATTTCGGGTCGTCTCGAAATGTGAGCATGACGATGGGGTTTTCGATCATCTTTGGCACCTTTCCCGCACGTTATGCACGTAGACCACGGCACATGACAATATGACAGCTTGCAAAACACGCTTCGCATCTAAAAGCAATTGAAAATGTTGTAAAGATGCTCGTCAGTAGACCAAAAGAGATTTAATCTCTTCAAGCTACTCAATCGAGAGGAAACGAGCGAGATTTGTGGTTTCGGAAAGTTGCCAGGGTCACTTAAGCAACAAGGAGATAAAATCCGGACCGACAATGACTGACATGGCCTAACGAGCACTTATATCGCAACTCGCTATACGTCTCTTTATCACGGTTCGGAAGTGGTGCAATCTGCAATCTGCAGGCTGTAAATGTGATGCCTCAAACCGACCTAGTGACGAATGTGCGGCGGATCAAACGAAAGCTTAGGAAACCAAGGATCATTACATTGGGCATGGACTTGTCCTTCTGTTTGACTAGAATAGTAAATGTGCATTGTTCGTTTCAGCCTATATTATATGTATTTCAGAGAACTAGTAAAAAATGGCAACTTGAGGTGAGGCATACGCCCATATTTTCTTCCCCAATAGCTAAAAGGTTCGTAGAAGCGCGTCGCGATGGCCAAGTTTCTATTGCTTCATGCTGCTATCCTTTGTTTGCATACCGATTTGCGTAAGTCGTGGTAGCGTGGTCAAACTTGAGTAGTTTTGTGAAGGAAAAACACAGAATTGCAGGAGGTACATACCATTTCCCACACAAGCTGTAAATGTGTGAACCCACCCACCCAGGCTTTGATCTCGAATCGAGTGAAGCGGATCAGAGCAGCCTTGACTCTAAGCAAAAGATGGGCATAAAATGCAAGGAAGGATAGAAGAAGACGAGCGTGGGGTCCACAAATCTCACACGTCGGCCGACGGGCGCGAAAGAATCGGGCCAGTCGACTAGTATTGAACGAGCATCGCACTGGTCGGGAGCTACGTCGGTGCAGCGATGACAATGTCGCGGCTGCACCGCAGTTGGGCTTTGCCGGTCCACGACTGTGAGAGTAGTGGGAAGCGATGACATCTAGCGGCGAAATGAGATTGGTGTTCGTAGTTAGTAAAGGAGAGAAGGACGATGGAACAAAGATAGGCCGGTGTCGGACGAAATAGGCGACATCACGCGACATTGACGCGACACTCACTCGATGCGCACTATCTCTATGCTAGCGAGCTGCTAGCTATGGCTGCCGCTTCTCTCAATCACGACGTGTCCACCTTCGATACCTGTCGTGTCACTGCCAATGCGGCTCTGCTATCACATTGGGCCGAGGAACTGCACAATACCAGTGCTGCTCAGCCAAGATGCTCATCGAAAAAACATCGAGTTGACACTGATCTTCTCGCGTTGCTTAATTGGCTATCCATACTCGATCGTCATGCAGACGTTCAGTCTCCTCTAGACGGTCAAGCTTACGTGTATCTGGCAGGTAATCTCAAGGCCGTTGCGTCCGCTAGAGAGTCCTACCTTAGGTGCTACGGGACCATATATGAAGAGGACAAACGCTTTGCAGCTTATGTCCAAGCTAAAGCCTGGTTCGTGACCAAAGCCTGCCTTCGACTTGGTGCGAGTGTATTGATTCGTAACAAGGATTGCGTTAAGGTGATAATGCAGCAGGAAGCTGCATGTTCGTACGTGCGGACAAAGTTTTGTACGTGATTACTGTTCTTGACCCATTGAATATCTGTTACGTGCATTTTGTGTATGCCTGCAGTATTCGAATGCGTATATATCTTGACCTGTGCCTCATTTACAAACATTCTCTTGTCTTGCTTTTGTTGCTTCCAACTGCTCTCGTATCTAGGTGATGCTCCTTTCTTCCCATTGGTTCACATTATGCCTACTCCCTGTTCCCATTGTCGAAGCAAGAATCTAGTCTGCCGTATTGACCTGGAATCTGATCGTTGCTGCGAATGCGCGCGCAGGGCTCAGAAGTGCAGTCGTTGGGTGATCAAGCAGGGTTCTAACTGTCTGGCCAAGTTGCGAAAGTGGGCAGAGGAAGAACTTGGAAGGGCTGAAAATGAGGAGGAACGAAAAGCCAGAGTTTCAGGTACAGCAAGAATAGCTTCGCGTTCAGCAGGCCAAGTTGCGTCGCATACGCAAACAGCTACGCCCTGCTGAGACATCTGAGAGTCATGCCTTCCATCGAGAGACGGCTCCAATAGAGGAGGCTGAGCAGCTTGAAAAAGAGCTGGCTGCCAAAGCTTCTGTCGTAGAGGCGGATGTAATTATTATCCTATCCACAACCCTTCCACTTCGATAACCGTCTGTCCATGTCCTCTAGGCAACAGGAGGACTTCGTAAAACTAGCAGCTGGTCTCTAGCGGAACTGTCGCAGTAGGCTCTCGCCCAGTTCCTAGAATTCTGTCGTAACTTCCAAAGTGTCCTCTAAGTGCGGATAACCTTTCCATCCTATGAGACATCGCTGGTATCATTATTCCAGTATTCTCTCGACTTCTCATTCGCTATGTCACTTAGTCTAGGAATGGGACGTCATCTGCAACGCTGGTTCTGAATTGGCTAATTCTAACGATGATGTATGAAACACTAGGCGTATTTTCGTACCCTTATGCAGTATGTGGAGAATTGTGGGAGAGGGTGGGGCGGTCTTGATCAGATCTTGGCTTCGATGTGATCTCTACCCCAGCCAACCAAAACAAAACAAAACAGTTATCGAGCACGACGTAAATGCTTGCTTGCAAAACCACACATATACGCATCCACCAATGTCAGCAGAATACTCGTCTCCAACATTGTTTTATAGATCCGGTTCGGAAATTGCAGTTTTGGACTTAGACACACGACGAGGACGGAAGCGAACACGTTAAGGAGACGTTTGCAGCGCCGAGAGGCAAGAGCAGGAACACAGACAACGTCGCCGACTCTGGCAAGGAGAGGGCATGACGTAGACCACCATGACGGACCGCAACCGAGAAGGAGGAAGAGGGAGGAGCGGCAGCCACACGCTCCGCAGTCGCCTTGTGTCAACCGGCCACAACTGCAGCCGACGCCGCCCTCGACGCTGTTGAGCCGGTCACGATCGCGGTCGCAAAGCCCTGTACGCATCTCTATCCGCGCTATGGAGACAGGATTTCCTCCCGTGCGACTGGATCTTGCATCCGCATCGAGCTCAGCCACAGGACAACCGCCACCAACTGTAGATTGTTTAGTCGACGCGCTCGTCCACGATTCCACCGTCTGGTCGACATGCTGGTACAGGACTCTGGGTGCGCTATCCCAGCATCGGTCCGCAGTCTCTTCCAAGCCCACGATCCAAGAGTTGCACGGCAGACATCTGACTCTGCCTTTACGTCCGACACGCAGCTCGGCACCGAAGCCGTATGGGCGCAAGTGCAAAACATCAAGCGTCGAGCCAACAAATGCTTCCGCAGGCACATGGATGAGCACGCTTGGTGTGACATCGTACAGCTCGTGTTACAACTTGCCCTCAGAATCGCTGGCGGTAGCGATCCAAACTTCAACCTGGAGATCAATAAAGTTCAGTCGCGGGCCGTGGACTCCGCCTTCCTGCCGCAAATACGTAAGCACGATGGCGGCGTCCTGCGGCATGTGGACAAAAGAACCGACTTTGCAATTGGCGTCGATACAGTAACGAGCCTTCACGCTGATGCCGACCCAGACCAGTTGTTCTTCTCTCCTATGACAGATGCCTACACCTCGACGATTTCTCCAGTCTGCGGTCTCGAGGTCAAGCGTCTCGATGGGAGCGAGGAAGAAGCTCAACTGCAGCTCATGGTATGGCAGTCAGCCATGCTCGCCCACTTGGACCTCCTGCTACCACCAGTCGTGGCGCGGACCGTCACGAACCATTCTTGGAAGTTCTATGTTGCTTGGAAACAACTTGACGGTGCCGTTCACGTCATGCGATCGTTTGCCCAGACGACAGCCGCCTCGAGTGCTGGCACAGAAAACACAGCCAGCATCTCTATCCTGCTAAAACTCTGGACCAAGCTTATATCTTGGTTTGAGACGGATTATTCTCCCGCATATCAAGCTCTGTTGCGCCAGGCTGACCAGGCGCAGAAGGCCATAGATCCTCTCGAGCTTTGAACAGCCTTGCCCCCCATTTAGTGTCTCCATACGATACAACGCCTGGCCGCTTAACACAGATGATGAACTATGAAAACGTGTTGGTGAGAAGAAGAAACGTGATCAGAAGAGGGCAAAGAACCTCGGTCAATATCAGGTCCCTAACATCACAGTCAAAGCGAGGAACACGGACCGGCATCGTTTGTCGTGCGCTTGCTTCTCATAAGACGAAGGATATATAAACTCCTATTCAAGTAGTAGAACTCTACGTCGTCCGTACGTAAAACAATCTGTGAACTTAAGCCCAAGGCTCACAACGGAATACAGTCGTCGTCTGATGGCACAACTTTATTTTTGCTGCCAGCAGATGATAACAATGTTGCGGTGGGCGGCTTAGCTGTGTTCATCGTCTTGGTATGCATTCAGGTCCTGGTTCTTGGCTTACAGTGATCCTGAGTCATCTCGCTTGCTGGCGTTTGATGTTATAACAGCTCCATATTCCGTCGCTTCTTGTTGTTGCTCTTCTGCGGATCATGCGTATTCTTCGTTCTCTAATCTTCTTCTATATTCCGTTTGACGACTGCATGCTCCATACCGCTTTCGTTTCTGTGCTTTCTCTGCAACACTTGGCTCTAGACTGAGGTCTTGGACACATGAAGCCTTGTTAGTTCAGTCTTTCAACAAATATCATGTTTACATTGAATTCGTAAGTCAGTAGAATTTCGTGGCTTACTAATGAAACACGACAGACTATGCGAATCGATGATTCTCGATTTTTCACTATCTCCAAAAGATACTACATACTTGGAAGAAACTCTAGATACGTCTTTGGAGGTCGCGGATACTATTAATGTGCATATCCACAACAGAAGAAACAGTGGTGTGCGTTGATAATGTGGTCCCCGAACATTAAATGTATTGATCAGGTTTCCTGGTAAACTATAACGCCAACGGGTGATTTTCAGTCCAGGCAATCCCAGGTTGGAAAAACAAGCGGGAGTTACCGTACCTACGCATAACAGCTACCCCGCAGAAGCTCGCATCTTAACCTTAACCTCGCGCCCGTAGCAAACTCACGTTAATCCGCGCGAACGACATTCTAGCTGCCTTGAAAGTTGTGTCTTTTGCGCGTCCTGCTTTACTACGTGCGGCGAAGTAACGGGAATCAACAGGTCTGGAATCTATGTGCCCAACGGCAACACTTTGAACGGTACACGTAGAAATCGGGAGGTTTTGACGATCTCCGACAAAGCCGTCGCCGTCGCCGTTGCACACACCTGTAGCGCCATGCCCGACTTCGTATGAAAACTAGTGAACACGCGCAATTTATCATACTCTGCTCAAGACCTAGATTGTCGACTGTCTCGGACGCAAGGCACAATCGGATACCGGTTCCTCCCTTTGTTCGAAGCTGATCATGCCTTGAATGTAAACTGCTGCTTCCAGTCAATCACGTTCAGGGAGCCTTTCCAAGATTTCTCCTTCGAAGAGCTCAGGCTAGCAGATCATGCAGACCTGGCTCAGAAGGAAGATGCAACAAGAAAAGCGCTTGGTCTTTCCTCTGTGCTTGCGGTTCCCAAGCCCGAGGTGAAAGAGCCACAGGATTACAAAACCAATTTGCCGCCTCAATCTAGCTTCAGCGTCAAGCCAAAATGTGGCACAAAGACCAGGAACGCTTTGTCCTCGCCTTCTCCGAGGTTTGCGAAAACCGTGATACCTAGGCAAAGCCTGTTCAGGCACACACAAGCATCGGAGGATGGGTTGCTGGACTCCAATCCATCTCTTCTCCCTACACGCGAAATGTCGGCGATGGACGAAGCTGTACCGTTAGCATCTCCGAGTTGTTCTCCGCTCCCTCGTCAAACCGGGACAGCAGTGTCGCAAACTGTTATTGGCTCATCATCAGAAGCACAGACAGACCCCGATGGAAAACAGTCACCTTTTCGTTTTAGCACTCTACCCCCATCGCCATGGAATGTTCAGGTTGCGAGAAGCCCTCTGGCGGACTTTGCAACTTCAGAAGGATCGCCATTAAGTAGCAAACCACTGCCTCTGCGATACTCCCCGCTTGGCTTGGGGAAGCATGACAACAGCACTACACAGTCGGCATCTGTATTTGGTTGTTTACCAAAAAAGTCTTTAGCACCTGACTTTACCTCCAGGAGCACCTCTAGATTGCACCTCAACCAGCGCCAAGCACCACATGTCTCTGCTCCGCTATTAGGAGCTCAGGACGACTCGAGCAGTAACACGAGCGGCAGTACATACAAAAGGCAGAAACATGTCTCGATGACATCAAAGGCGCCTCTGGGATCTTCCATCATTGCCTCTGATACATGTTCAGTCGCGAGCACCACTAAGGAGAAGCCGGGCGACCAAATCGGGCACATGAATAATTCTTGTATCAGCTTCTAGCATGGCTAGTGACCTCTCTCACTCTGCCGATAAAGTAGCCAAGGATGATCCCGCAATCGATAAAACGCCCGGGAACATCAAGGCTGATAAGGACCTTGCCGGAGCTACGAAAACATCCACTGCCTCGCTTTTCCAATTCGGAGCAGAAACCTCCTCGTCTTCATTTTTATTTCACCCAAAGCCAATTGCGGCCAACGAGACAGCGGCATCTACAGAGCGCGAGCAATATATGCGCCTCCTCCACACTGAAGATAACACCATGTCTGGCGCACGTGAACAGCTGCGTACAGCGCCATTGGTATCACTTTCTGTTAAGCAAAGATCTGTGACCAAAGACAACAAACTCTTGATATTTCCTCAATACGCTTTGCTCGGATGTCGTATGTCCGACTCTTGCTCTTCCGAGGGCGAAGGCGATCCCATGGAGCCGGAGCCCATCCTGCTCAATACGAATACCCCTTGGTCTATGTTCATATGCGGCTCACAAGGCAGTGGTAAGAGTTATACGCTCTCTGCGATCATAGAGAATTGCCTTTACACGTCCCCCAAGATCGGGAAATTGCCCAAGCCGCTTGCTGGCGTTGTGTTCCACAACAACACCCGGTCTTCGTACGATGTTTGTGAAGCTGCTCACCTGGTTTCTTTAGGAATCAAGGTCAACGTCTTGGTCTCCCGTAGCAACTATCATGCTCTTTGGTCAATCTACAGAAAAGCAGTGTCCCCTCAGGCAGCCAGATTTCTCAATATTCAGCCCATTGTCTTGCAGTCTCAGCACCTCACTGCCGAGCGAATGCACCGTCTCATGGCTTTTCAAGAAGCCAAGACTGTCGTACCTCTCTATATGGAGATCATTCTGCGTATCCTCCGCGAGATGGCCATCACAGGCCTACCCTTTAGCTACGCAGCCTTCAAGGCCAGACTCAGTCATGAGAGTCTCCAATCAGGTCAGACGACCATGATGAATATGCGGCTTAATCTCCTGGAGTCCTTTCTCGAACCCGACTGTCTCGTGGCAACCGGGATGCCAAACACTCGACCGAAGATGGATATATTTTCTATCGCTCAGGGTACCCTCACGATAGTCGACCTCAGCGATCCGTTTCTAGACTCTAACACAACATGTACGCTCTTTGACATTCTGCTTTCTCTTTTCGTATCCTCACGGCCAGAGGCTGGAATGCTAGTTTGTCTTGATGAAGCACATAAGTTCATGAAGAATACCCCAGCCGCCGAGGCATTTACTGATCATCTACTCACCCTGATCCGAGAACAGCGCCATAATGCCTGCCGCGTGGTCATAGTAACTCAAGAACCCACCGTATCGCCAAAGCTGTTGGATTTTTGTTCGATCACCATGGTGCATCGTTTCACGTCTGCGAGCTGGTTCGTCACATTACGTGAACATCTGGCTGCTGCTTCTGATCTAGTTACAACTACTGAAGATGGTGGCAAGAAGCGCAATGTAGCAGCGATGTTTCAGAAGATCATCGATCTAGACGCAGGTGAAAGCTTGTTGTTTGCTCCATCCGCTGTTATAGAAGAGGTATCAGATGGCAAATTCAAGAAATTAGGCACCCAGCACATAAGGTCAAAGACGAGGACCAGGCTAGCTAGCCGATGATGGCGGACGGAGTATCCTTGCAATCAGATAATGAGTCAACTGAGTTTTGGTGACTGATTAGTGAAGAGCTTAGGGAAATGATATTCACTACGAAAAGACTGCTCATGATCACTGTTGTTACTGAAGTGACCTTGGGCTCATTGCTTGATACACAAGAATAGGAACCATACTTGGTCCGCACTTTGTGCTAGCACGATAGCTTGAACATTTCCAACACCCTCGCATAGGCAGAACGGATTGAATCTGCAACGCAGCTATCCTGCTTGCACAGCTTTCTGTCAACAATCGTCTCAACTCTTGCTATTCGAATCACAGTTGGGCTTCGGTACAGGTGACCCGCCAGACTGGAGCTCAAGTGTAAGACCTGTCTGGATGGATCACGAGTAAATGAGGTTCGACGAGACGCGGGTTCGCATGGCTCGAACTGAGGATCAGATATCAGTAGAGAAGCGTAGCTCTTAGAGCTCAACATATTTTGCAGGTCAGTGCAATCAAGAAGAGTGATCGTCGTCCGAGATATACAGTTTACGGTCTTCTACGGAAAGCCAGAGTCATCATAGGTTCCCAACAACTTCATTCATGAAACTAATGTTCCAAGAGTTCTAGAGATCTTGACGACTACGGAAGTTTTAGAAAGAGCTGCGCTCGGAGCCATTTCATTGTCAATTTTTCGACTTCCAAGTCATCATCCCCTCGAACCACCCATTCAATCTCTTCCTGATCCGACCGAAACACCCACAATCTTCTGATAGATGGTTCCATCTACCGGGCTTATAGCAGCTCATCTAGGCATCTCTTGATTTGTAGCGTCTTCTTCTCCTTTCAACTGCCACCCGACGAACTGAGCACAAGAGCCGCGGTCTCTTCGATTAGCGACCTGCATCCAGCTTCGACAGACTCTCTTCCATCTAACTCTAGATCAGGGACTTTCTCGAGGACAGTGCGACCAGAACTCTCGCTTGCGCTGATATAGAGTGTCTTGATGCTCAAGCTTTCGAGCGAGGTGAGATCATGATGGATGTGGAAGAGAAGATCAGGCCACTGGCCGTCGGAGAGAGTCGAGCAATGAAGCACCAAAGTGGACGTCGTCCTCTGCTGAGCTTTCAGAAATCCAATCAAGTGGTGCATGGATAGCTTAACATAGAACAGATTGACCTTGCTCAGATTGGTCGTGGAGAAAGAGCCGAGAACCTCGTCTGCTTCAAAGCAAGACGCAGTGCTGATCTCGAAATGAACAGGCGGCGCCGAATGGAAGGGCACGTTCTCGCGCCAGGAAGACGGCACAACACCATGTAGTCTGAAAGTCTTAGCGAACGCTGCGCAGATCGTTGACCGTGAGGCGTCGCAGAACCTGTGATTGGAGCTCTGTTGGTAGACCAAGCAGCCTGGACAGGGAAGCGGAACCGTTGGAGGTGTAGTGCTGAGTCATAGCTGCCGCATCTGCGTCACCTGTGAGATCGATGACTGGCACAGGCAAGCCTTCAGGGTCTCGGAATGGGTGGGTCTGAGTTGTTGATCGCAAAGGGTTGTTTTTAGAGGGAAGCCCATCACCAGTGAGATCAATGACCGAAGTCTGGCGGCGATCAAGCACAGCATGCGTACCATTGGCATGAGTCGCATCACAGCTTCGATCGGCCGCACGAACAGATTGACGGCGGGTATCGAGCCGTTGAAGTTTGGTTTGGTCTTTGGAGACTACGGCAGGGCGTTTGAGGCGTTTAAGGCGTTTGGGCGGCATGATGTTGACTGTGCGAGGTATGTTAGAAGAGTACCATCACAAGGAGCTTGCGCAAATATTTGCAGATGCTGAATACGTTGATCAAAGTGGAAGACGCGTATGGTGTGCGAAACTGAGCCTTGTGTGGCAAAAGCGTGGCGCTGAAGAAAGCAGTCGTGATATCGAAAGTAAGAAGAAACATCGCACGTGAAGTGAGATGCGACGCCTCCTTGTTGTAGGTTTCACTCGTTCTAGAGTTGCTTCGAAAGTTGTGCATTCACTTCAAGCAAGTGAACTTGCTCACCCAAGTCCAATCGAGTCGTTCGTTCAGCTTATCGTGCCTTGATTGTTTTCAGGCTATTGACCCGCAAGGGGTATGAGCTGTCTAGCTTATCTTATTTCCAGCGTAGTGATATCTCATCCGAAGCAAGGCTACCCTTCTCGCGCCGCCTACTCTAGATCCTCCCAAATGTGTGAAATCAGACAAGGCAGCGTCGAAGCAGTCTGTCGTTACGGCACCAAACTCTGAACCGCTTGACGCAAAAATCGCTCGTATAGAGAAGATCAAAGCAGACGCCGAAGCGGCCGACAAGAAAACCAGAGCAGAAGCCGAAGCAAAACTCGTCGCCAACAGAAAGATCATCGAAGCCGACGAGGCAGAACTCACAACTAGCAAGAATCACAAGGCACTGCAGGAAGAGTACAACGCGCTAAAGATCGAGAACCTCAATCTCCGCCGCAGACGCAACGCAAAGACAGCGGAGTTTAACACTAAAAAAGCAGAGTTGAACGAATACGCGAGGGTAACTCAAAGGAAGCTGATCCAAGGTGATCCGTGAGGGCCTGCCAACCAGCCAACACGCTCTTCGACTGCCTACTTAAACATCTTTTCTTCTCTTCTAGTTTCTTTCCTCGACATCAACATCAACCTCTTTCTCTTTACTTATCTTCTCCATTCACTTACCCGTACTACCTTCATCATGGCCGTGAGATCGAAGATCTCAAGCGAGGGCCTGCCAACGACGACAATGATCAGGTCCGTGTCTCACGGGCGAGTCCTCCGAGCAATGGGCTACCAAGCGAACAGGATTGCCATTCTGAGAGATCTTGTCGAACATATTTCGATCCTACGTGATCAAGAAATACTCATCAAACAGTTGGCGCCTTCCTATCGATTGTTAACGCATGCGCAGAGAGATCGACCCGGCATTGGAATCCTGTTCCCCTGTAAGGACTATTACCTGGCTGCAAAAAGGCAGTATGCTTTTGATGATCTGGTACATGTCCATCGAGAGCGGCATCTCCTCTTGATCTCTCTGGACAATCACATCAAAACCAAACACATTGTGCCTTCTTATGGATTTCCAATACGGCGCCTCGCTGGGCTGAGACCTTGGTTCTGTTGCGATTCGCATGCTCCTGTATCAATGTCACTTTATGCTTTTCACTGGCTTGAGGTTGAATCGCCATTGTGAGTTGTTCGAAGCTTGTTGTATGGTCGTAAGGTCTCCTAGACTACTACCGCTAGAGGCTTATTTGCAGTGATCTCCCTCGAGCCTAGCGCCTAGCGCCTAATGTTCATCCTCAAGTTCTGATGGACGTCCGTAGGCAGCCATGCATGTTCTTAGTGCTGCGTATGCCCCACACAGGCCTTCTCTGTGGCCTCGAACCATGGCTTTTCCCATATCCTCCATGGAAGCCTTGCCTTCTGTTGTACTGAGGACTTCCATTCCATGATCGAAAACGATACTCGAGACCATCTCTTCGTACTCTTCATCCAGGACATCGGCAGCGGCAGGATTTTCTGATTTGAGAAGAACTGTCTGCAGTCTTCCAAAAGCCTGGCACAACGCAAGTCTGTTGTCTTGTCGGACGGCTTCACCCAGAAGCCCGATATAGGCGCTGACAGTAATATCCTAACGCCATACGTGTAGATGGTTCGCACAATCACCGCCTCGTACTCATCGCTGGTCGAGCCAGGGGTAAACATGTGGGAAGATTGCACCTCTTCATCTGCTTCCATGTTGCCCGTGTCGGGCATACTAGCTTCGAGCATGTCGACATCGTGGGTTGTCGATGCATTAGGAGTTTGTAAGTCTTCCTCTGCTTCTGCCTCGCCTGTGTCGTCTGTGGAGGGCATGCTGCCTTCGAGCATGTCCACATCGTAGGTGGTTGATGCGGCAGGGGATGCTTCAGCAGGTCCCTCACCAACGTCGTATTGGGAGCCAGCCACTGGGCTGTCGTCCATATGCGAGCGAGAGGCCTGGAGTCTACGTGACTGTCGACGCGACTATACAAAGTCAGATAGTGTAGCCAAGTAATTGAGTCCGACACACCTTATCCTCATGCGAGGCTGTAGCCACAGGGTTGAGAGACTTGGCCTTGATATATCTGCTTCTGACTGTTAGCTATGCTTCAAGCGATCTTGATCATGCGTATAGGTAGAGGATACATACTTTTCATCGGAAGCCGTGCTGAGAGCCATGTCGGGTGACACACTTCCATCTTGCCTTTGGAAGCGGTACAGGGCAGAGTGGTAATTGCGGCAGATTGCGATCATCTCCTGACCTCGAAGATTAAAGACGAATCCAGCGATCTGCTTGGTGTCAGATGCTATCATCGATTGGTAAGTGCTGTCTGACTTACGAAGCCCTGTGTGCTTTGCGTGGTCTCGGGGGCCCCGGATGTGATAGACAACCACTCCATCTGCAAAGGCTCGGAGATCTTCTTACACGCTGCATGCTGACAGTGTGCTTCCTTGAATGCGCGCTCGCCAAGCTGCAGCTGTTCGACAATGTCTTGTTTGACCTTTGTTGTTACTCCAGGAAATACTTCGAGCCATTCAGCTCTCTCCCTGTCTGGCATTGCTTGATGGGCCTTGATTAGATTTTGTTTTGCCTGAGCCAGGACCTCGCGGAACGTCATGGCTCCGTTGTAGCGTTCA
>JGI24891J29808_1000576_pt1 | contig 17069 bp, 15 predicted proteins | sample FreactcultuFSWF8_FD_29808 | JGI IMG/M metagenome (IMG submission 29808) | reverse complement strand
CAGCATCAGTAACAGGTTTAACAACAACTTCTACATTGGATTTCCAAGTAGGTCAAACAGGTACAGCAACAGCGACAGATACAATTAACGTACACTCAGTAACATTAGAAAGGATTAAATAAAATGGCAGCTTTTCCAACCGTAACATTAGCAACACCTTTTATAGCACAAGTAGAATATGCAGGTACTAGCGTATCAGTATTACAAATCGCAGATGATGTAGATAGAAAGTCTCTTAGCGTCTTTTGTTGGTTAGGTGAAAACCCATCATTCAAGTATTGGATTCAAGTGTTAGATGCTTCTACCTATACAGTAGATTGGACTAACGATATGATTAACGCTGCAATTGTTGCCTTCTTTACTAATCCAGTATGAGAAAGGTTTTAATAGGCACACCATCTCACGATGGTAAATTAGATGTATGGTATGTCAATAGCTTAGTTAATACTATCCGATTGACTCCAGAAGATACAGTTATTGTACCTATTTATATGGCCTTTGATTCTTTAGTACAGCGGGCTCGAAATGACTTAGTTAAGATAGCCCTTGAGGGGGATTTTGATGACCTTATCTTTATTGATGGGGATCAAGAATGGGATCCTGAATGGATCTATACTCTCCTTAACTATGATGCAGATGTAGTAGGAGGTACAGTTGTTAAGAAGTCAGATACCATAGCATTTAATGTAAAAGTATTACCTACTGGACTTAAGACAGAAGAGAATGGGTTAATGGAAGTTGAGTGTATAGGTACAGGCTTCTTACGTATTTCTCGTAAGGCTCTTCAAGACATCTGGGATATAAGTGTTGACTACACTAACGAAGGTAAAGCTAATCGCATGGTCTTTGACATTAAAGTTATTGATGGTGAATTGATAAGTGAGGACAATGTCTTCTGTCGTAAATGGAAAGACCTAGGTGGTAAAGTATTCATAGATCCTAATATGACTTGTAATCACATAGGGAGTAAAAAGTATATGGGTAGTTTTGTAGAGTATGTAAAAACAATCTCTAATAATGTAGAGAGCTAATGTTTGGTTTTACTCCCTTTGCTGGAGCCCCCTTTGCTGATTTAGGGATAGTAACTAGTATAGTTACTGGAGTAGGAAGCAGTTCAGGGGTTGCAGTTGTAACAGGAGTAGGTACTGGTATTATAGCTGCTGTAGGCAGCTCAGTTGGAACAGCAGTTGTAACGGCAGTAGGAAAAGCCACAGCAGCCTCTACAGCAAGTAGTGTAGGTATTGCCACAGCAAATGCCAATGCAGTTGTTATATGGCTTGCTGGTGGTTCAAGTAGTGGTATAGCAGTAGTTACTGGTGTTGGTGTTACCTTAATAAGAAGTGTTGCATCTAGTGTAGGCACAAGTGTAGTAACAGGTGTTGGAGCAGCAACTGCTACTGGAGTTGGGAGTAGCGTAGGAACAGCCACTGTAAGTGGCGTAGGAACAGGAATAATAAAAGCAGTAGCCTCTAGTGTAGGTACTGCTGTAGTGTCAGGAGTTGGAAGTGCCATAGTGTCTTCTGTTGCCTCCAGTGTTGGAGTGTCAACAGTTAGTGGAATAGGCGTAGCAACCTTTTCAGCTGTCGGTTCTAGTAGTGGTACAGCAACGGTAAGTGGTGTTGGAGTTACCCTAGTCTTAGGAGTAGGATCCTCTACAGGTACATCTACTGTAAATGGAGTGGCTGTTGCCACAGCCGCTTCTACAGCAAGTTCAACTGGTGTAGCAGTAGTTACTGGTGTTGGTACTGGACTTATCTCAGCTGTAGGTTCTTCTACAGGTGTTGCAATTGTAAGTGGTATTGGAAGTGCAATAGATGCTGCTGTTGGTTCCTCTATAGGAACCTCTGTAGTAACAGGTGTAGGTGTTAGTACGAATGCAGGTGTGGGATCCTCTGTAGGAGTTTCTACAGTACAAGCTACTGGTACGGGTATAGTAAGTAGTGTAGGGTCTAATACAGGTACTGCAACTGTCTTAGGAGTTGGAGCTAGTTCAGCCACAGGACAAGGAATAGGAAATGCTGCTGGTACATCAGTTGTAACTGGTGTCGGAGCTTCTACTAATACTGGTGTTGGTTCTAGTGTAGGCACATCAACAGTCTTAGGAATAGGTACTGGAGTTATTAAAGCAGTTGGTGCCTCTGTAGGTACAGCTGTTGTAACAGGAGTAGGATCTAGTGTAGCAAAAGCAGTAGGTAGCTCATCTGGAGTTGCTGTAGTTTTAGGAGTAGGTGCTACTCTTAAAACAAGTGTAGCAAGTGCTACAGGTATTGCAACAGTTACAGGTGTCGGTTTAGCAATAGTTTCTAGTGTAGGTAGTGCAAGTGGTACATCTACAGTTAGTGGCATTGGTACTCTATTAATACAGTCTGTTGGTATTAGTAATGGTAGTTCTATAGTAACTGGAGGGGGCTTAGCAGTTACTACAGGTATTGGAAGTAGTACAGGAACTTCTAATGTAAATGGTGTAGATGGCTCTTTCTCTATAGATGAGCCTTCTAAGTTTGTTATAAAACTAAGTAAACGTAAATCAATTATAAACTCGTTTAGAGATTGGTTAGTTATAGAAAGCCCTAGAAAGCGTAAACTGTTTAGATACGGATATTCTAGAGGAGGGATCTTTGGTACTGGTGGTGGTGGTGGTGGACCCCCTCCACATCTCTGGGTAATTATTTATAGATATACTACAAGTGGAGCAGATAATGGGGCTAGGGGGCATTTTCAAACTAATGCTCTTTTACCATATCAATTATATTATATAAATGATTATGGAATTAATGTTTCCTTTCCTCAAGGATATAACGACACTTGGTACCTTGGTGTATCAAATAGATTTGATTTATTGTCAGCCTCTGAGTGGAATACAAATGTAGCTGATGCAAAAGCGTTAGCTACAACTACTACAGGAATACCTTGGGTAGAGCCTCCTTCTGTTATTGTAGATGGTATTTCATGTGGATACGCAGATCTTTTTGTAGACTTGTCTTTTGTAAACGTAGTGGAGTCAACAGACCCTGGACCTGGTGCTCCTTATACCCCTCCTCAATATGAAGTGGGTTTTGCAGCTGACCCTACTAGCCTTTCTTATGGAGTAGGTTACGCAACTTATGCAAACTCTGGAGATTACTTTAGTAATATTCTTGGAAACACTTTGAATGGGTTAGGTCCTATTATAGACCCTGGTCCTTCTGACCCATTATTAGGTGCTATTTATCCAGCAGCCTATTATGGAGTTATTGGAGATTTAAGTACTCATGTTGTATATAATAGTCTTGCAACCCCTGACCCCATATCTGGAGAATGGTATGATTCAAATGGATTTGAAGAGAATATAGCAGCATTAGCTAACTCTTACCATAATACTGGTTATAATGTTTATATGATTAGTTTAGGAGTAGAAGAGCTACCAGCAGTAGGATCTATTTATTACTGGTACGGCCCTCCAATTCATTAGTAACTATAAAAACATTATACATATAAAAAGGAAATAAAATGGCAGACAACTTTAACTTTAAGATAACAACTGAGAATGAAGTCTTTACATTTGACTTTACGCAGATGTTAGCTCTTGGAGAGACTATCACTAATGCTACTCAAGCTATATATGTTATGAATGGAGAAGATAGTTACCCTTCTGATATGTTCTCAGGACCACCGTTTTATACAAATACAACAGCCTCTCAAAGGCTGGTAGGTGGACTTAATGAAGTAACGTATCGACTTGCTATCACTATTTCTACTTCTCTTAGTAACACGTATGTCGCTCTAGGCGACCTAACAGTCTTTGATGTGGTGAGTGTGCAATGAGTTATCGTGCCTCATACTCTAAAGGGGATTGGCTTGCTATCTGTGATGTATGTGGTCGTAAGTATAAAGCATCTAAATTAAAGCAAAGGTGGGATGGTCTTATGTGTTGTCATCAAGATTGGGAAATCAGACAACCACAAGACTTTGTAAGGGGAGTAGCTGACATGCAGAATACTCCTTGGGTGCGTGACGAAGAGGCTGATACATTTAACAGCGACATCGTTGGTGTTTCAAACAACTTGAATGGGGCTGAATAATGGAAGGGTTAGAACATAGAGTAGTTAGATTAGAAGTCACTGTAGAGAATCATGCAGATGATTTATTAGAACTACGGACAACCTCTGCACAGCTAACTGCTTCTTTACAAGCAATAGAAAAGAACTTAACACAACTAAAGTGGTTAGCTATTGGAATATCAGTAGCAGTCTTTGTTAAAGAGATTGGCATTGATCATCTATTTATGGCAGCTCTTGGAGGAGCGTAATGGCATCTACATCTAATTATACCGTAACACGAGATCAAATCATTAGCTCTGCTCTTCGTAAGTTGGGTGTACTAGAATTAGGAGATACTCCTGATCCAGCTACTGTTGCTAATGCAGCTATCATTCTTAACTTGTTTATTAAACAAATGGGAACTGAGGGTATTAAACTATGGACTGTAGAAGAAGGTGTCCTTCCTTTAATAGCTGGGCAGACCTCTTATACTTTAGGAGGATCAGGTTCTGATACTTTCTATTTAGCTAATGATAATACCATGACACCTGTTCAAGATAAACCTCTTAAGTTCATTCAGTCATGGATACGTAATACAACTTCTAACATAGATACTCCACTTCTTATTAACTCTAAACAAGAGTATAACATACTAGGGTCTAAGTTCTCCACAGGGGTGGCTAACACCGCTTATTATGACCCTAGGAATACCTATGGGTACCTTTACCTTTTTCTAACGCCTGACGTTGCTACAGCAACTAATTACCAACTTCATTTTAACTATCAACGTCCCATCTATGATGTATCTTATGCTTCATCTAATGTAGACTTTCCTAATGAGTGGTTGAACGTTTTGGTATGGAACTTAGCAGATCAACTTGCTCTTGAGTATGGGGTGCCTCAAGGCAACCGTCAAGAGATAGGTCAAAGAGCTGTTGCTTATAAGACTCAGCTTCTTGATTGGGATGTTGAGTATGCAAGTACATTCTTTAAACCAGATCCAATGAACAATCCTGGAAGGCCGTAATGCATACCTCTCGTCTACCTTTAACACAACCTATTGAAAGTAGAGGACCTGATGTTACTAAGGACTCTCGTAGTGTCAATTGTTACTTTGAAACTAGAGATCAAAAGAGAGAGCTAGTTAAAAGACCTGGTCTAGACTTTGCTGTTCAACTTGCAACAACTACCCTTCCTACTACAATACAAGCACAAGGCTTAGCTGAGTTTGGTGGGTACATCATTGCAGTTGTTAATAACGTTGTTTATAAAGTAGACCCTGTCTCTTATGTAAGTACTACTCTAGGAACCATTAGTAGTTTCTATGAACAGGTTTACTTTAATAAAGACTTTAATAACCAGCATCTCTTCTTTCATACTAATCAATACTTCTATGTAATAGATAGTACCTTTACATTAACTCAACTTACTAATACATCAGTAGCATTTGCTACTGTAGTTGTTAATGGTTCTGGTTTTACTACTACATCTACTGTAACCTTTACTCCTCCAGGAACTGGAGTTACAGCAACTGGAACTGCTACTATTAGTGGTGGTGCCATTATTGCAGTTACTATTAATAACCCAGGATCTGGATATACATCTCCTCCTACGTTTACTGTTACTGGAGGATCTGTAGCAGCCTCTGGCACGACTACTTTAAATGTATTACCTACAGGTCTTTATTCAGGTGGTGTGGTCTTTTTAGATCAATACATCTTTGTAGGAGCTGGTCAAAACCGTATTTATAATAGCTACCTTAATGACTGTACTAAATGGGATGCTTTAAGTTATGTAACCTTTGCACAATCTTCTGATTCTTTAATAGGAATAGCTAAACATTTAAACTACTTAGTTGCGTTTGGTGAGTTCTCTTTACAAATGTATTATGATGCTGGTACCTATCCAGGATCTCCGTTAGCACTTGCTCCTACGTATATGAGTGAGGTTGGTTTAATTAGTCCAAACTCTTTGGTACAAAGTGAGAACACTCTGTTCTGGGTAGGTAGAAGTAAAGCTAATGGTCCTGCTGTGTATATAATGGATGGAACATCTCCTGTAAGGGTCTCTACTCATAGTATTGAAAAGTACTTACAAGAGTCTACCTTAGCAGACTTAAATGCATATGTAATAAAAGTCAATGGGCATTTGTTATATATCTTGACAATTAATGATTTAAATGTTACAATGGTCTTTGATGCTGTAGAACATATGTGGTATCAATGGACTATGTGGTCTGTAGGACAAGCTGATACAGGTGCTAATGGCACTAGTCAACCTAACGTAGGTATCCTTTGTGAGAATTACTTTAGACCTACTTTCTACTGTTCAGTAAATGGCAACACGTTTGTTTTAGATGATGACCTTGGTACCTTATACAAACTAGATCTTTTTACTTACACTGATAATGGTGCTCCTATTTATGTTAGATCTGTAACTGATCTAGTAGATAATGGTAATACTAAACGTAAGTTCTTTAATAGAGTAGAAGTAATTGGAGACAAGGTATCTGCTTCTGCTTTTATACGGCATACAGATGATGACTATCAAACATGGTCTAAGTATCGTGAAGTAGACTTAGGAAGCTCTAGATCACAGTTCTATTGTGGTGGAGCTTCTAGACGTAGAGCATATGAATTATTATGTACAGATGCTGCTCCTCTTAGGCTTGATGCCTTAGAGATTGATTTCTCTTTAGGGGAGTTAGATGAGCAATCACAAGGAGTACAAACTCCATATAGGAAATAGAATGATTACATATCAAGTAGAGATGTTTAAAGATGTAGAAGCAGAGATGTTAGTACTATCTGAAAGACACTGGAAAGAAGTATCTCCTTATACAGAAGAACGTCCTCTTAATATTGATCTTGATTTCTATTACAAAGTAGAGAGTGAGGGCCGTCTTGCTACCTTTACAGTTAGGAATGATGGTAAGTTAGTAGGATATAGTTATTTCATATTTGTAACGCTATCTCATTATAAACAGATTACAATTGCTGTAAACGATACTCTATATGTTGATCCTGACTATAGAAAAGGAATGGTTGGTTATAAGTTTATTAAGTTTGCTGAAACACAACTAGTATCTTTAAATGTACAAGAGATAATGTGGCGTACTAAGTTAGGTGAAAAGAACTTTGGTACTCTTTTAGAAAGACTTGGATACTTCCCTGAAGAAGTGTCTTATACAAAGATGGTAAACATTAAGGAATAATCATGGGAATAGGTGCTATATTAGGTGGGGTGTCAAGTGCTATAGGCATTGGGAATTCTCTTTTTGGTGGAGGTAGTTCTGGGGGAAGTGGTAGTGGTTCTGCTTCTAGTGCTCAAACTTATGACCCGTATGCTCCGTATCGAGGAGCTGCGGCTTCTATGTATAACAACTATCTAACAGGAGGGAATGCAAACCCTTCTCAGATGCCAGGGTTCTCGTCCTTCGAGTCGGGAGTCGTACAGCCAGGACTGCAAGCTACCCAAGCTAGTATGGCGTCTACGGGACAGTTTGCATCTGGTGCTGAAGAGCTCGCTTTAAACAAACAGGCAAATCAAGGTTATACTGGGTTCATGAATAACTACTTAGGTCAGCTTACAGCTGCTTCTGGGGCTGCTCAGAATCCTTACAATGGTGGTATGGCTGCTGTAACTGGTGGACAACAACAACAAGCTAATCAAGCAAATGTTCTTGGCCAACTACAAGGAGCCTCTTCTGGAATAGGACAAGGAATACAAAGTCTTTGGGGTGGTGGTGGAGCTACATCCGCTTCTATAAACAATCCATCTAATACAAACTCTAGTGGTGTATATACTGGGCCTGGTGCCCTAGCTGACACTAGCGGTAATTACTTCTCAGCGTCTTAATAAGGAACTATAATGCCATATGATATAGGAGCCTTCCAACGTAGTGGGCTACAAACACAAGAAGCTGTTGATACATATGCTTCTACAGTAGGAGCTACTAACTCATCTAACAATCTGTTAATGCAACAGAACCAAGCACAAATAGATAGTAAAAGCTATCTAGATAACTTGATGAAACAAGTTGCTAATGATCCACAAGATCAAACAGATCCTGGAGTACCAGATGTGGCATCTGCAACTCCTGCAACATCTACATCTCAACCAGGTGCCCCTGCTAATCTTGGAGGGGCTCCTAGCTCTCCTGTACCTCCAACAGCTCCTATATATGGAGCTACTGGTCTTGGTGGCATGCAACAAGGAACTCCAGGGACTCCTAATCAAGTAGGACCTAATGGATTTCAACAACCAACAGCTACTAATCAAGGAGGTATGCAAAAGCCTCAAGGACCTGCTGGTGCGGTTTCTCAACCTGCTCAAGGACAAGGTCCTGTTGGAGCCACTCAACAACAACCACAAGCAGCTCAGGCCGCTCCAACTCCGTTAGCTCAGAAAGTTAGAGAAGGTCAACAAGCTTTAACAGCTGAGAAGAAACTTACTAAAGTATATGAGAAGGCTATTACTCAAGCTATGAAAGATGGTAAGAGTGATGTTGTTGCTGCTCTTATGACACAGCTTACTAATCAGAAACAACAAGAGTTTAATACAGAGACTGCTCATATTAAGAACACAGAAGCTCAAATGGAGTTTGGTGGTCGATTAGCACAAGGGTATCTAGATGGTATTACACAAGATCCTGGTCAAGAGGCTATGCTTTGGAACAACTTAGTAAATAGTGCTGTAGAGAATGGTTATCCTGGTACTGAATTACAACAAGCTAAAACACCTCAACAACATCAAGCTGTTGCTACTCAACTAAAAGGTATGGGTATGAAGAGTGCAGATGAGGCTCGTATACAACAACAACAGGCTAAGATGGGTTGGGATAAGTATAAGTTTCAAGTTATGCAAGACTTTAAAGTTGCACATGCTGCTCAAGAAGAGAATGATAAAGCAACTGATCGTGAGTATAAACATACTGAGGATGCTCTAAAGAATAAACAAGCTTTACGTAAAGAAGACTTTGCTAACTTATCTAAAGTAGTAGAGATTGAACAGAAAGATGTTAGTCGTTATGACACTGAGATTGCTGAGTTAAATAAGAGTAGAAAAGACTTAGCAGATGTTACAGCTCTTGCTGGAGCTTCTGGTATGTTAGGTGAAGATCCTAGAGCTCATCAAATAGAAATACTTGATCAGAAGATAGCTCAGACGACTGCTTGGAGAGATGCAGCTACTGGTAGGGTTAAACAAGGTGAGGGCTTATTAAGAGAAGCTGGAGGAGTTGTTCCTAAAGCTGCTCCTGCAACTGCTGCTAAACCTGCTGCTGCTAAGCCAGCAGCTAAGACCGTTCCAGAAGATCCTAAGACGAAAGCAGAAGCCTTTGCTATGTATCAGCATGCTTTACAAGATCCTAGAGCAAAAGATCCAGCAACACGAGCTCGTATAGAGAAAGTATATAAAGAAGACTTAGCTAAACTAGGAGCCTAATGGCTGATTTAAATAGATATGAAGCTGCTCTATCATCTAATGATACAGAGCATGAAGCTACTACAGCTGTGGAGAGTGGTGGACGACAGTTTGACACTAAGGGTAACGTATTAACATCTTCTTCTGGTGCTATAGGTCGTAAACAAGTCATGCCTACTACTGCTCCTGAAGCAGCTAAGCTTGCAGGGGTTCCTTATAATAAGTATCTATTTGAAGCAGTTCCTGAATACAATGATCAATTAGGTGACGCCTACTTTGATAAAAAGCTGGAAGAGAATAAAGGAGATGTTCCTAAAGCACATGCTGCTTATAATGCAGGACAAGGAACAGTTCAAGCTGCTGAAAAGAAGGCAGCTGCCTCTGGTAAGGACTGGACAGATTACTTACCTAAAGAGACTCAAGGCTATTTAAAGAAGATAGAAGAGTGGAGACATCCTACTCCTAAAGCAGCTTCTCCTAATAGATACTTACAAGCTCTAGATGAATCCCCTATAGATCCAACTTCAACTCCTTCTGCAGACCCTTCTAGTAATAGATATCTAGCAGCTCTTGGACCTACTACTAAAACCCCTCCTGCTGCTAAACAGTCTGTATGGGAAACTGGGGGCTCTCATTTTGTAGCAGGTGTCCCTCAAGCTGCTGGAGGTCTTGCCGCTGCAGACGCTCTTACATCATTCACAGCTCCTTGGGCTATTGCTTTAGCTCCTGAGACATTAGGTCTTAGTTTATTAGCTGTTCCTATTATCTCTGGTATTGTAGGATATACTGCAGGATCTTATGCTGCTGGTAAAGCTGAGCATGCTCTTCTTCCAGAAGTAGTTAATAAGTATCTTGAGGTTGGTGCTCAACAGAATAAGCATTCTGCCTTTGCAGGTGACTTACTATCTTTTGGTATTGGTGGGGTTGCTGTTCCTAAGACATTAGTTCATGCAGCTGTTAGCTCAGCTGTGGGTACTGGTTTTACTGGTCTACAACAGATTGCTGATGGTAAGTTAGATGTAACTGAATTAGCTATGTCTGCTGTTATGTTTCCTTTCTTTGGAAAGGGAGCTAAAGAAGCAGGTACAAAAGACAGTGCTCTTGGTAATAAGTTTAAAGAGATGTCTACCAACAAACAAACAGCAGAAGAGCTACTTGGTACATCAAAAAGCCTCTATGTACCATCAGGTGTTAAGGGTATAAAAGTTATTGACATTCGTAAAGAGTCTGATGCTGACTATATGGCACGGCATGGAGAGACTTCAATTGATGTTGATGAACATAAGAATGAGCGTTTTCTAAATCAAGGTCCTGTTAGACGTGTTTTAACACCAGCTGCCGAGAAAGCTTTTAAAGAGGGGACTGAGCTCCCTCCTATGAATGAGAGGTACCATATAGAAGTAGACTCTGAAAAGCTTAAAAAGGCGTTTGAAGCAGGATATGCTGACACACAATATGACCTACCTGAAGGTACTTTTAAATCTGAGCAAGCTTACTTAGATTTCTCTATTCATAGAGCAGCTCTTGAACATGAGATGTCTCCAGAACAGTTCCTTAAAGAGCATCCTCAATGGGATGTTGAAGCCTCTTATGATGCTAGGGAGGATTGGTATACTCGTAACCTCTTTTATGAAGCTGAAATGGATGAGCTCATGAATAGGAGTGGGGGTATCATGAACTCTAAATCTCCTCATTGGGATGAATTCAATGAAAGAAAACAAGAACTAGACGACAGGAAAGCGGAAGGCCCTCCTCCTCCTGTTGTTCGTAATAAAGGTAATCTTAGTGCTAAAGAAGTACATAGTGTTTTATTGGGTTCTAAAAACATGGGAGAGGCTATAGATCGTATGGTTGCTGGTGGCTTTGGCAACAATCATATGAGGTCTTTACTTGAAAGATTGCAAGGTAATAAGTATCTAGCAGACGGTAGACTTGTATTAGATGCAGAAGAGAGTGACACTGAAATGGGTAGTTACAATCTTAAAGGTCACAGAGTGACGTTAAGAGGGCAGGCTCAGTTGCGTACCTTTGTTCATGAGGCTTTTCACGCTGTTACTGCTAATGCATATGAAGCTGCTAAAAGTGCAAGGCTTCCCATAGCAAGTAAGTTCGATGCTTTTCTTAAAGGTCTTCAAGAGACGGCTGATCCAAAAGAGCTTTACACTGATACTAATAAAAAGATGCAGGCTCTGGGTTTGTATGGAAATGAAAGGTCTGCTTTATATGGGCTTAGCTCAGTTCATGAAATGATATCTGAAGGCTTTACAAAGAAAGAGTTTATAGAATTCTTAAAAGAGAAATCTATTCTAGGTATAGATACTAAACCTACTAATGCTTGGGATGCGTTTAAAAACGCGATTAAAGAGCTTATAAAGTTTAAAGGTAAGGCAGAAAGTGATAGTGCGTTTGATCAACTCATGGATCTATCTGAAGAGCTAGTTGAAGAGGACACTGTACGTCATGCTGAGGGTTGGAGTCGTAATCCAGAGCTTACTCATTTTAACTCTGAAGAGAGTGTAGACTATAATAGTTGGATTAATAATGCTGCTATGGAGCAGTCTCGTGTTAATCCATTCTTTAACGTAGATGACTTAAACATTCCAGGTATTCCTAATGATGTACAAGGCCTTGCTGACTTCTTACATGTATTAAACATGGGTCATGCTATAGATGATATTGCTTACTCTCAAGTGTACGATGACATTATAAAGAGGTCTTCTAAAGAGAACTTAGATAACATGCGTAAGTATGTTGAAGGTATTACTGACAGTATCTCTGATTCTGATAGACCTATCTTTGATAAGTTTGTAAAACCTCTTTTAGATACTAGACGTGCTGGTTTAGAATACTTAATGAAAAAGGGTGTTATTCCTACTGTTCCTTTAGACTCTAAGAACTTTCCTCGTAGACGTTTAAAGATGAGTCATGAGGCTCAGTCTTCTTATGCAGAAGCTATGAAAAAGGCTGGTGTTGATATGGATGAGGGGTTCTACTCTAAGTTTAAGAACTACTTTAAAGAGCTAGCTGGAGGAGACATGTCTGACTTTAATGCTGACATGGAACGTCGTAGAGGCTCTACAGAAGAACGTTCTGTCTTTATGGTAGAAAAGCCCGATGGTTCTAGACAAGCTGTTCAGATTACTAAGAAGGGAGCTCTTCTTAATTGGAATGATAAAAAGCCTACCTTTATGGGTATGCATACTGATGAGCGTCTAACTGTAGGTGACCACCTATGGGGTGGTGTTGTTAAAGAAGGTAAGATTGAAGAGCTAGAACAACACACATTCTTTGAATATAACAAGGATGCTTTGGCTGTTCTTTTACATTCTAATGCTGAAATCAGAGAACAAATCAGAGCACATGAAGGGCTAGAACGTCTCAAAGAGAGCCCTTTATTCAAGACAATGGCGTCTCCTCCTGGAGAAACAATTCCACATAATGATTGGAGAGTTCCTAAATACATTGATAAGGTTCCAGGTCTTCGTGGGTATGCTTTTCCACCTAAGATGGCAGAGGTTATAGAAGACTTTGCTAAGATGAATGAGCCTAGTCTATTAACTAACATCTCTAACATTCTTATTAAATGTATGATGCTTAATCCTATAGCTCACATATTCAATGAGAGTATGCACTTGTATAATGCTCGGGGTTTAAGTGGATGGGTTACTCCTCAAGGTCTACATAGGTTTGCCACTACAGGTAAAGAGGCTATGAATAGTGTCTTACAACAAGATCAATTCTATAAAGATACTATGGCACTTAATGGATCTTTAATGGATCCTGTAGGTCATAGTGCTTATCAAGATGCTTTACATTCTAAAGGTGTTAAAGAGTTTGGTAAGACTCTTGAGTTTAAACAACTAGCTGCTAGTTTAGGTAGAGCTCCTGGGGAGCTTCTTAATGCTATCTCTAAGAAGTCAAATACAGCTATGTGGACTACTCGTAACATGATGTACATACAATACATTAAAGAGTTGATGCAAACTAAAGGGCTATCTCATGCTGAGGCTATTCAACATGCTGAGAAACACATGCCTAACTATCGTTTACCTACGCATGTAGGTGAGAAGATGCTAGGAGCAGCTGCGAGCCGTGGTTTAAGTAATGTGTTACAGAATCCTAACATGTCTGTATTTAGTCGGTATCACTATGGTATGATTAAGTCCTTAATAGAAACAGCTAAAGACGTAAAGTCTGGAGATAAGTCTAAAATGAAAGAGGGTCTAGATACTACAGCTGCTATTGTAGTGGCTATGTCTGTTTTATATCCAATGATGGATATGATGGCAGCTGAATTAACAGGTAATAAAGATGCTAAACAACGTCGTGCAGGTCCTTATCATCCTATAAATGCCATTATGGAAGTGGCTAACTCTACTAAAGATCCACAAGCGGTTCTTAGTAGTGTCTTTACATTCAATCCTGCATTACAAGCATTAGTTGAACTTGCTATTGATCGTAAAGCATACTCAGGTATGCAAGTATACAATCCTCAAAGTGCTCCTGATGTTATAGCTAAAGATGTTGGTAAGTACTTATTAGAACAAAACCCGTTATTGGGTCAAGCTATGAAAGCAGAAGAAGATAAGGGAGGTCCTGGTGAAGGATGGGCTGTAGCCCTTGCTAGACAAGCAGACATCGTAACGAAGAGTCCTATAAAAGAAGCTAAAGACGTACAACACGTTAATAAGCTTAAGAAGAAGGGTTTGAAACACACAATTAAAAGTAGAATGGGATTAGAATGAACGTCTTATTATTAGATCCAGCTGGTGCCTTTACAGACTTTGCTATTAAACTACAGGAACATGGTCATAAGGTCCGTCAGTGGCAAAAGCCACATTTAGACGGGTCTGCTTCTTTTATTGGTAAGGGGCTTGTGCCCCGTGTACTTAACTGGCAAGCCAGTATGTCATGGGCAGACATAACTATCCTCTCAGACAATGCATATCAAATGCAGTTTTTAGAGAAGTATCATAAAGAAGGATATCCTATCTTTGGTGCTTGCTTAGAGACTTCTTATTTAGAACTTCGTCGTGGTTTTGGTCAAGACATTATGGAGATTGCTGGTCTTAACATTATTCCTGGTAAAGAGTTTAAGACTTATGCCGAAGGTATAGCTCATCTTAAAGCGAATCCTAAGAGATATGTATCTAAACCCTCTGGAGATGCTGATAAGAGTTTAAGTTATGTATCTCAAGGTCCAGAAGACATGCTATTTATGCTTGAAAGATGGGCTAGTGCTGGTAAGAACAAGATGCCTTTTATTATGCAAGAGTTTGTTCCTGGAATTGAGGTTGCAGTTGGTGGTTGGTTTGGTAAGGGTGGTTTTAATAAGGCAATCTGTGAGAACTTTGAGTTTAAGAAACTGATGCCAGGGAACTTTGGTGTTAATACAGGTGAAATGGGTACTGTTCTTAAGTATGTAGAGAACAGTCGTCTCTTTGATGAGACTCTAGGTAAACTAGAAGACTTTCTATCCTTTCAGAAGTACACTGGTTATGTAGATTTAGCTTTTATTGTAGATGAAGAGGGGTCACCAAGGCCTCTAGAATGGACTACACGGCCAGGATGGCCTTTGTTTAATATACAAGCTGCTCTACACAAGGGAGACCCTGTAGAGTGGATGTGTGACTTGTTAGAAGGTAAGGACACCTTGAAGGTGTCTAATCAAGTTAGTGTAGGCAACATTGTTGCCGTACCTGATTTTCCTTTTACTAGATCTACTGGTCGGGACCCTAAAGGGTTCCCTATCTATGGTTTANATAAAGTCAAGAAAGATTCAGTACATTTATGTGAAGTAATGACAGGTAAGGGTCCTGTGTGTAAAGATGGTAAGTTTAGTGAAGAGTCTATGTTGGTCACTGCTGGTGACTATGTTCTTGTTACTAGTGGCACCGCGGACACTATTAAAGAAGCTGCGGAGAAGTCAATGGACGTTGTCAAGAAGATAGACATTCCTAGCTCTAAGATTGTTCGTAATGACATTGGTAAAAGACTTAAAGAAGAGTTACCTAAACTGAAGAGTTACGGTTATTGTAAAGAGTTTAAGTATGAGTAATAGTAATACTAAAATCAATATACCTATTCCTATGAATCCTATAGGAGAGAACTTTGTATGGAGAGATTGGTTTCAGAAGCTTAGCAATCGGATCTATGGATCCATTGCCTCGCAAGACGCTGTGAATGTACAAATTGGTGGGGGTACTATTGATAACACAGTTATTGGTGGATTGACTCCTGCTGCTGGTACATTTAGTTCTTTGACTACTGCTGGATTGACTGGGTATTTATATGGTCATGATAGTAGTGGACCAGTTACTGCCTCTACAACTATTCCAGCGACTGCTATTACTGGACTAGGTTCTGCTATTAATCATAATGACCTCTCAGCGATTCAAGGAGGGTCTTCAACTGAACGGTATCATTTAACTGCTGCTCAACAAGCTCAAGTAGTAGCAAATGACCATGATAGTATGAATGGATTACAGGGTGGAACTACAGGGCAATATTACCATTTAACTTTACCCGTTTATACACAAGTCACTACTCCACCACATATAGAAACATATGACCTTACTAGTTCTATTACTGTAGGGACAACCCCGTTTGTTTTAAAACCAGCTACAACTGTTGCAGGAAATCAGGGAATTACTTATGATAATACTACGGGTATCTTTACTTTTACAAACGCAGGTACATATACTTTATCTATAAATGTAAATTGTTATGCGAGTTCAGCTAATCAGATTATTTATATATGGGCTGAATTAAATACAGGGAGTGGTTGGGTAGCAAATCCTCAAGGTGGTAAGATTGTTCAATTAGTTAATAACCAAGAGTTCCAAGCAGTCAACGCTCAAGCGGTTTATAGAATAGCTGGCTCTCAAGTTAGGTATTGGATATATGGTAATGATAGCCACACTTCTTTAATTACTTCAACATTGCCGTCGATTAGTAGCACTGTGTACGTTCCTGCAATTAGATTCCAGTTTATTGGATAGGAGACATAATGGATTTACAACTTAAACGTGTTGAGTTTGGTACCGACTATACAATTGGTAGGTTGTCAATTGACAACCAGTTCTTTTGTTTTACTCTCGAACCAAAGGTTCGTACAGATGGTAGTAAGGTCGCTGGTCATACAGCGATCCCAGCTGGTACATATCAAGTGGTTATAGATATGTCAACTAGGTTTGGTAAGATGATGCCACACATCTTAAACGTAAGTGGGTTTGAAGGTATAAGAATACATCCTGGTAATACAGATGTAGATACTGAGGGGTGTGTTTTGTTGGGGATGACTTGGGCAGGAGGGGACTTTGTAGGTCAAAGTCAACTTGCTTTCTCTAAGTTTGTTCCTCAATTAGAAAAGGGCCTCTTAGAAGGCCCTGTAATACTGCAAATCGCTTAGGATCAACAGGAAGGGGCCTACAACGCACGCAAGCCCCTTTCTGATATGCTAGCCTTGACTAGCTTCTTCCAGCCCCGTGTATGCCCANTATAGAAGCCGTTTTCTTCTCACCANTTAGAAAACCGAGTGCTTCTTCTAATGTAGCAGCAATTACCTGCTTACCTATCTTCTCTTTCTTTAATTCACTGTAACCTTGGATTGCAACAACGTATCCA
>JGI24891J29808_1000574_pt1 | contig 17121 bp, 32 predicted proteins | sample FreactcultuFSWF8_FD_29808 | JGI IMG/M metagenome (IMG submission 29808) | reverse complement strand
CCGCCGCGCCGCCCGCCTCGTCTGCCATATTTGCTCCGTCCTAGTTCAGTGGCTTACCGCTTACACTCACAGTCCGTTCGATCTCGCTTCCCGATGGCCCAACGCCCTTTTCCTTTGTCGTCATCTCATGGAGGCCACCCTGCTGCGCCTCCGCCGGGTTAGTGGGAACGCCGGCCAGAGCTAATGCTCCAGCCTCCGCGCTCGGGTCGAGCTTCGATGGGTCAATGTTGATCGATACCTTGGCCGGAGTCGGCTTCACGTTCGCCATTGCCTTCTGCTTCGCGGCCTCATCGTGCTGCTGCTTGTGCATGGACAGGTTCGCGTAGATGGCCTGGTCTTTCGGATCACGCGAATTTGCCAGCCTGCGACCTTCTGGGCCGTTAATCATGCGATCGCAAATCAGCGATTCAACCGCATCATTGTCATTCGGGCGAACTGGGACGCTTGAGATCTGCGGAGGCAGCGTTTGCATGGCTTGCTGGGCCTGCTGCAACATTTGGCCGGCCTGCTGAAGCATCTGCGTCTTTTGCGGGTCCATTTGCTGGCCCTGGGCGGCGAGGAGTTGAGACTCCTGCGTTGCCGCCTGAATGATTGGGGCCAGCTTTTGTACCATCTGCTCGGCTTGCAGGTATTGAGGATTGTCTACCATTGTGGTGCGCAAGAGCACATCGAACTCGCCGCGCTGCTTCTCGACTGCCGCAGCCACCGGGATAACCATTCCCTTGGGTAAAAACTCCTTCATGCCCGCCTGCGTCTCTGGATCGGCCACAATGGACGCAATGAGCGGGTTAGCGGGAGCCTCGGCCATGGCCTGATTCCATGCCGCCTCGCGTTCTGCCCACGATTGCGGGAAGTTCGCGTCCCCCTCGGCCCGCGCCTTGCCTGAGCCCATCTTGAGTTTGGATACCTCAGCCCGAATGCGTCCCTTGCCTTGGAAGGTAGAGTCGAACTTCTCGGTATCGGGCAGAACTCGCGCAACCCATGCGACGGCCTGCGTGTCGATGACGGCGAATCCCTCGCACAAGTCCTTCCAGCTCTCGCCAAACGAACTCATGGCGTTATTGTCTTTGAGCTTGCTCTCCGTCGCCGTCTGCTCTGGATCTTTGCCATCCTGCGATCCAGCCAGGCCCTGCGTGGCGTGCGTAAGCTGCTCGGCAAGCGGGCCCGCAATCCACATGATCATGTCAGGCAGCGTGGGAGAATGGCCGGGAGTCGGCAGCGCCACGGCCGTATCAGCGAGCGGGCGCCCTACCGGAGCCTTTACCGGCTCATAGACGCCAACGCGAACGCTAGACGCCCTGAGCGCGGATACGTTCCAAACATCCGCATCGAGTCCCACTCGGGGCACTTCCTTGCGGCAGAACTCATCCCACAAGTCCACCAGCACATTCAACCGCATCTGCGGCCCGGCGTAGCTTTCAGTGATCGCTCGCCGATTCTGTCCGTTGCCCGTCCGCGCATGGAAGATGTTCAGGCTCTCATCCATGCTTTCATTGCGCACAAACGCCAGAGTCGCGCCCTCGTAGACCGCCAGCATGCCTTTGGGGAAGTTCTCCCAGAACCATGGGCGCAGCGCCTTCGGACAGCTTGAATCCATGTAGAAGCCCGGCCGGAACCAGCAGCATGTCTCGGTTACATCCCGCATCATGCTGTCGCCGGTAGCGCCTTGGGCCTGCATCGCCAGCCGGATTGATTGCCGTGCCAGCTTATCGAGCTTCAGTTCCGCTACGCCCAGGTCGCCAGCCTTGATCTCATCCGCCATCCATGGGCAGATTGACTTCGCCAGCGACACGTCTAGCTCGTCCTGAATCATTTGGAATTGCATGTCGTTCTGGTCGGCCGCGCCGATTGGACACTTATGGCTGAGCTTACCGTAAATCTTTGTTATTGCTCGCTTTTTAGGCGTCTCTTCGCTTGCTTTTCCAGTCGCATCGGGATCGAGTCCATCTGCCGTCTCAGGAACCACGTCAGGCACGATCTCTTCGTATCCGAACCGCTGGCAATCCGCAACGATGCCTGTGCGTGCAACGGCTCTTTCGTCGGTGCAGAAGAATCGCGCAACTTCGGCTTGGCGCTTTCCATACTTGTTCTCGTCCGCAATAAAGCAGCGCATCGAATCGGCTGCGGCTGCAAATGTCTCATCGTCTGGATCGTCGGGGCATTCAGGGACAAACTTCGAAGAGGTAAGCTCTCGGCATAGAAGCGACACGATAATGTCGTTCTTTTCGCCTATAACGTTCGTCGGGTGCGATCCGTAGGCCATGTTTGCGCCGTATGGCCCTTGATTCTGGTACCGGCCTGTTCCGGGCATACCGCTGATTGCCCACCCATCCTGCCCAGGCTTCAGGTTGTGGAATCCTCGGTCTAGCAGTTCGAGCAGCCACGCGCCCTGTACTTCAATACGCCGCGCTACCGAATCGGCTTTGCCTACAGCCTGAACCATTGACTGGATAGCGGCCTTCTGCTCTGCGTTGATGGGGTTCTGAGAATCGGCCTTGGTGGTAAACATCGGCTGATCGCTTACCCAGAACGGGGCGAATGTGCCGAGCGGCATCGATGCGGGGTCAAACTGAGATAGCTCAGCTTCCTCTGATTCGTCCACAATCGGCGCGTCGGTGCGGTCGTCAGCCATTCCAGTCCTCACGCTCTAGCGATTGCTCTTTCGGGAGTGGCTTTACGTTTCGATCTACAAACAACTTGCAATCGCAATAAAGGCAGCGGTCCTTCCCCTTTACATGAAGGACTTCATCGTGCCCGCACTGACAACACTTCGAGCCTATGCCGAAGGCCATCTATTTCATCCCCGCGTAGCCTTTAGCGGCTCGCGCGTCCCGTCTTGTCTGTGGATTCTCGGAGTTTAATGCGGAGTCAATGCGCTTGGCCCCGAGTTTCTCTCCCTCGGGCACGCCAAGTTCTCTATGTAGGCGCCCTGGGTGAGAGGTCCAGCTACCCTTTTCACCCAGGCTCACTTTCTTTGTTCCGTACACGATGCCTCCTAGCTGGTCTGCTCTGAGGTGAAGCCCGTCGCGTCAACAGTCGGCGCCACAATCGTGCCGGTAAAGCTGCCCGTAGCAACAGTGCCGTCAGGGTTGGTGTAATTGATGGTCAGAATGAAGCCGGTTCCCACAACCGCGCTCGAAGGAATGACAACCGTGGCAATCAACCCGGTCGGGTCGCTGGTCACAGGCGCATTGACTTCATCGCTGGAGGTGATAACGGGTGCGGTAATGAGAGTGGCGTTTCCGGGCTCGGGGGTGAACGTCACAACGATAGTTTTTCCGGGTGCAATCTGGTTCATGCTCGTCTCCTTGGACGTAAAAGCTGCGATTTCAGTGAATTGCGATTCTTGCAGGAAGTGATGTAACACGCACCACAACCGCCTGACCTCGTGAGCCAGGCGGAGGATCTCTTGATCCTGTTCGTGGTTATTCATACTCGGCTTCGTCGCAGTCCGGGTCCTCGTGCTCTTGCATACCGCCGCCCGCCAGCTTCTTTGCGTGCTCGTGAGCTTCCTCGGCCGATCCGTGCATAGATTTGTGTTCGTGCCCGTCCGGGTGCATGGAATGAACCTCGTGCTGGCCGCCCTCGTGCTCGTGATGAATCATCACGTCAGTGGCGGGACCATGCTCGGCTGCTACCTGCTCGGGCGCCTGTTCGTCGCCGTCTGGCTCGCCCATCCCTGGTTGCGCGGTTGGATCGGGCGCGGCAGACTGAGCCATGCCAGCGCCGCCAGCCTGTGACTTCATCGCGCCACGCTCAAGGCTGCGGTTGTGCTGTTGCATCGGTGGACGGTTGGTAAACGATTTCCCGTCGCGTGCCATATGGGCCATTTTCGTAATCCTCCTGAAGCGCTGCCCCGCAACGCTCGTATAGGTCAGTTTGGTCTCCTTCGGGACGATAGCTCTCCCAGAAGTGGTTAAGCGTCTCCCGAATGATCATCAGATCGTTGCTCGATAGCTCCAACAGCATCGTGTTCCTCTTGCATCAACCTTTGCAACTCGCTGCCCCAGTCCGTTGGCGCGTCGAATGCCGGCACAAGCTCAGGCTTGCCCGGTGTCTGATCGCGGTTGAATCGGTCGGCATAGATTGCCCCCGCTGGACTTCCCAAAGGCATGAGAACTAATCGCATCCTATCACTTTCCAGCTTTAGGCCCTGCAACTCGACACGCAATTCCTTAATTCTGGCGTCCTTCTCTGCCATCCTCTCGGTGTAATCCTGCCGCTGCTCGATCAGGCGCGACTCAAGGGACTGGCAGTAACGCGAGGCGGTGAGAACGTCGGCAAGCCAGCGGCGGAGGTTCATAGAAGGGCCTCTAGCTTCGCATGATAGAGTCTCATGGACTCTGGGAGGTTGCCGCCATAGACACGCCCTTCCCATTCGCGGGACGCATCCAAGTCAGCACGAAACCCTTCCTTCGCTGTATCGTACATGTCGAACTCTTCAATACTGCCGTAGCCTAAGCCGGATATATATTCCTCCGCGGCGACACGGGTACTAAAGAATGGACCCACGGCGTAGTCATCGTACTCGCCTGAGGCGAAACCGTAGATCTTCAATGGGCCCCCTGCACTCTCTTGATAAGCGCCGCGTCCTGCTTGCGCAACGCTTCCTGCATTTCCATGCAGTGGTAGAAGCCAGCCTGCATGAACAACTCGCCAAGCTCCAATGCGCTCACCTCGGGCCAGCCCTGTTCCGCCAGCTTACGATAGGCTTGTGCTGCCAACCTCTGAGATTCGGTCATTCAATCCCGCCAGTAGTCTGGCACCCGTTCTTCGGCTGCCCGCTGCGCCTGCTCACGCGCCATTGTAAGCCTGAACCGCGTCAAGTTCTCTTCCTGCTTGCCGATTTTAGCAGCAGCCTCAACCTTTTCGCGGTCTATTTCTTCTTGCGGCTTCGTTCCGCCACCAAGCATACCAAACAGGCCCATCGACCAGGCGTCATAAACGTCGTCCGCCTTCGTCTCAACCTTCAGCACATCCTCAAGCTTTTCTTCATCGCGCACGCACTGAGGCAGCGCCCTGATCGTCTCAGTGCAGCTATCCAGAATGACGATCTCCCGCCGCTTGATCAGGTTATAGCCCAGCGTAGCGCGTCCAACCCTATCGCGTGTTCCCTTCGTCAGCCCGGCCAGGCCACGATCCATCAGCGCCTTCGACAGTTTGGCCTGCTGCTCCTCCGGCTCCAGCGTCTTGGCAAACTTCTCATGGCTGAAATAGGCCGCGCGGTAGTCTGTCCCATTGCGCTCTGTGCTCCGCGTGTTTGGCAGCCCCATCTTAGTAAGCCGCTCAACCTCATCGGCCATCTGGATATGGTCAAGGCCCTTCTGAACCGATTCGCGGTACTGCACAATGCACGTATGGTACTCGCCGCCGGCGCGTCTAACGCGGGCCTTTGTGAACCAGCACACTACGTTCCAGTGCGCTCGGCCCCAGTCCCATCCAAGCCACCGCGGTTGCCAGTATTCCCAGATAATGGCGTCAGGATCATCGCGTAGGTTGATGACATCGAAGGCGGGATCAAAACAATCGAAATACTGCCCAACCATCGAATCCATATAGCCATCGAGTAGCTTTTCGCGTTGGCCAGCTGGAAGTGCGTTGAGCCGAGCCACGATGTCGGGATCTTTGGCCAGCATATGCGGATTATCCATGATGGTCGAGTGGACGTAATCCCATTCAAACGGGTCATACTCAAGCCTCCAATCTCCGCCGCGTGGCGACCACCAGCGGCCGTGTTTATCCTTGCGCGATCCCTCGGGAAGCTCATCCGGCTTCTTTTCGCGGAACATGCTGAGATACCAGCCCCAATGCGCTCCAATCGGATTGCAGGCGCCCATCATCACCGGCCGGGGAAACTGTCCCTGCTCATTCGGCAAGCATTGCGGATTGACGCGATTACGGGTCTGCATGAATGTCCAGACCTCGCCAGGGAACGCGCCGCACTCGTCAATGAAGATCCACGGGAAGCTGGCCGACTGGTAGCCTTCCAAGTCCTTCAGGCTGAAGTTTGTCATGTGACTGAAGAACAACTTGGATCCGTTGTAGAACGTCGCTATAGCAGTGGATTCATTGAACTTGTATAGCGAGTCTGGAACATACGCCTTGAAGTCGGGGATGTTCGCCATGCGCAGATCGTCCATTGTGCGGCGAAGGATCAAGCCATAGCAGCCCGACCAGGACAGCAGGTAGTTCACCACGCCGTCCATCATCGCGTCGGATGACTTGCTGGAGCCTGTACCGCCCACGCGCAGCCTGTTGCGGGCGTCTGAGGCGCGGATGATCTTGTTCTTGGAGGTGGGCTCCCAGGTGCAGCGGAGAGCGCCCTTGGCGTCTAGTGCGAAGTAGCTCACTTGCGTTGCCGTCCTAGTGCAAGCATAGCAAGCGCCCAGACAGCGATGAAGATTACGTTACTCAAACTCGGGCTTCAGCGCAGGCCGATCCCGCTCCTGCTTGGCATCCGGCTGGACCACGACCGTCTTGATCGTCAACTCGCCAGTAGCGTTAACGTCCAGCTTCTCGCCATACTTCTTGGGATCAAGCTTCGAAGCACGCCACTGGAAAGCGCTGATCGCTACCTTGCCGGCCTGGGGATCAATCTTGCCCTTGAGAACATCTTCCGCCACGTCTTGAATGCGATCATCCATCATCTCGCCGTGGCTCGCGCGCGCGCTCGCGCACTTGGCGGAAAAGTCCGGGTTATCGCGCATGTAATCAGTGATCGTGTCTCGATTTGGAAGGTCTTTATTGATCGAGCAAAGCTTGCGTAATGAATAGCTTTCAAGCCCTTCAATGATGCGCTGTTCAAGCTCCGGCGTCCACTTGATCGCGGCAGGCATTAGCGATTCTCCGAGCGCCATTTGTTCAGTTTGTCGATGCGATCCTGCATCTCTTTGGCTGATGGCGGTTTCAGTGGGCCTGGGTAAGTTGTGCGTTGTATGCCGCTCCATGCAAAATCGGCGGGGTAGCCTTTGTCATCAAGAGTAGGCATCTCAGGCCGCCTTCTTCGCCGGCACGATGAGCACGTTCTCCGAGCGCAGGCCGCAGGGCAGCACAAGATGCACGCGGAGTTGAATGCGCGGCTTTGGAGCCTTCGGTGCTGAGATCGCGGGTTTCATCGTCAGGAGCATGGATGCAAAGATTATTGCACAAGTTAGCCCAGACAGACTCCCGCCTTTAGCGAAATGGGGTTAAATTAGCGATTCGGCGTTGTTTGGCTATGCGTGGCTGCTGCTCAAGGCGTCACCCCTGAGTGCTTCACCCGTCGCTCCGTCCCAGGCTCCCGCCCACTGCGTTTTCGCCAGATCGCCCATTGCTGGACGGGGAAAGCTGTCAAAGGCTAAAACAATTTGCCGCGATTCCGAATTGCTGAAAACGAATATACATCACCTGCGTTTCTTCTTCTTGGCCCGCCCATCGGCGGCATTCATTATGGCCAATGCGATTCCCCCGGCATCATGGTTAACCTGCTCATTCTTAACGCGGATAATACTATATCCGCTATTCTTCAGGAACAATGACCGCCTGAAGTCCATGAGTTGTTGGGTTTGTTCGCCATGATATCCGCCGTCCACCTCAACCACCAGCTTGTGGAGCGGAATAAGAATATCTGCGAAATAGCATCCGATTGGGGCTTGGGGAATAAAGTCTACGCCTTGATCCGCGAGAGCTTGGCATAGAAGCAACTCGGCCTTAGGCCTGCGCTTGATTAGATCCTGACGCTTCTCGTCTGCCGTCAAAGTCTTCCAGCGTTCATCCTCCGTCTTCATGCGCGGAGGCGGAGGGACGGGGAACATAGCGTCCATTACCTTCTGCGCCGTCTCCTTGCGCTTCCAGTTGGCCATCTTGCGGCATTCGCGGCAGGTTCCCACGACAGCAGCCTTGAGGCAGCGGACATACTCCTGCTCGGTGAATGACCCCTTGTGGAGATCGGCGCGGCACACTCTGCATAACATGGCTCAATTATATTCTTGACTTTATGAATTGCAATAGTATTATTCAACTCATGAAAAGTTTGCAGGTTCAAATCCCGGATGAAATGCTGGCGCAGTTGAAGTCGGAGGCGGCCCTTGCTCGCGTCCCTCTTCGGCTGTATGTTCACACCATATTCAGCGACAGGAAGCGCCCGCAGCCGCCCAAGGAGCAAGCATGACCCAAGAGAAGAAGTTTACCCTAACCGAGGCACTGCTGATCCCGCCCGTTGTCGGCACTATGTTCGCGGGCATGTTCATCGTGCTTTTGCCGCTCAGTCTCCTGCGCAATTACGTTTTGGTCGCACTATGGAACTGGTTCGTCCCGCCGTACTTCCACTTGCAGCCCATTTCGTTCTGGCTAATGTATGCGCTTGGAATCATTTTCGGCTCATTCAAGAGCGTCCCAGCTAAATCTAATGACTACAGCCCAACGTTTTCGGATTACGTTAGCGCCTACGCGATAAACATTCTTGCCGTTCTCGCTGCATGGGGAATGGGCTACATCCTGCACGCTTATCTGGTGAAGCCATGACTCTCTACCTGCTCGCGCACCTCAACCGCATCGTGGCGCTGTACTGGCTGCACGTTGCCCATCACCCGATATTCACGCACATTGGCCGTTAGCGAAAGAGGAAGCCATGGAGCCCACGCAGCACGAAATCGACAGCATCATCTTCGCGCTCGATCCCGATGTGACCCGCGCACGCAATCACTTCTACATGCAGGACGAGTACCCTGAGCGCATCCTGCCGCCTGAGCCGTTGCCGAACGCGTTCTGGCGCGGATATGTGGCTGGCACGCTGGTGGCCTATGCGATCGCGCTGGTGGTCTGGTGCGCGATATGGGGCTGGCGGCTGATTTAACGCAGTTGAGGAGAGAAAGGAAAGCATGAGAATTGAGAATGTCAAACAGGCCATTATCGAGGCGAATCGCTTTGTGCGGCTTGCTGAGAAGTTGGAGTCCAATTGCTGGGCAGGATCGAAGGTGACCGGCGCAGTACGCCGATCCAGCATGGACCTAACCCGCGCTCTGGCTGAAATGAGGAAGCCGTGACCATCACGCGATCAGCATGGAAGCACGGCGAGATCGACCCGCCGCAGCCCTACCCGCACGCCGCGGTGCTGTACCGGCCTGTCGCGCGGATCAACCGCAGAATCGTAGCCTGGGGCGTGCTGTTTGCGCTCATGCTGCTCGGATGGCTATACGGGGCCGGGTGGCTGGATGGGGTGATTTACCGATGAGCGAGGGGGGAAGTAGCATGGCGCGAATGTCCCCAAATGGCGCGAATGTGCCTGAGTGTCGCGAAATGTTTAGTATGAGCAAGCTCAGATTGGCCGAATCCTTTATCAACTACGGCGCCTGCTCAGTCTGCCGCGAGGAGCAGATCGGCAAGCGGCACGAGCACCCGTGCGAGTGAGGGGAATATGAGTAAGTGGATAAGCGTGAAAGAAAGATTGCCGGGGCCAGAGAAGAACCCTGAAAAACACGGCCATTCTTATTGGGGAATCTACATCGTGTCTGTGCATAGTCCAAATATCAGCGATCAGCCGATAGTCATTCCTGCCAATTGGACTGGCGAGTGGAAAAACGATGGAGGCTTTCATCTGAATGTCACCCATTGGCAGCCTCTTCCCGAATCGCCAACCGGTATCGAAGGAGACAGTATGAGCATTGAAACGGAGCTGTTTGACGATCTTAAGCGCAGTCAGGGTCGAGTTTTTGAGGCCAATAAGCGTATCGATGAATTGGAAGTGATGCTGCGCGAGATCGTGACAAACACAGACGCAGGTTACGATGTACTTGCGTCTTATTCCATTGACATTGCGCGAGACTATCTCAAAAAGAGTAAGGCGGCAAGCATTGATATGGGAATCACCACTAGACGTACGCCACCCGCCTTGTGAGCGGGCCGCGTGCGGGGAGAAGGAGAATTATGAGCTATTCGCAAGTAGTTAACTGGCGGCATGTGGTTGTGTTCCCAGATGGGAATGCAATTTGCGCGATCTGGAGCAAGAACCCAGATTTCATCAACATTCAGGAGTCTCCATGCGGGTTCGGAGAGACGAATAAAGAAGCGGTTGAGGGACTATTGAAATCCAGCCCAATGAGGTGCCGACAACCTATGTGGACCGGATATGGAGCCCCCTGCGGGTGCTGCGGCGATAGCGCATACAGCAACCAGATCCACAACAATACCAAAGACATGGCATGCGAGCCAGAAGTGGCCCGGTGCCCGAGGCACGGCGGGTTTGATATAGGCGCGTCTGCGGCACTAATCAGCATGTACGCTTGCGAGGAGCGCGATAACGCACGAACGCCGCCCGGTTAAGGACGGCGCGTGCGGGGAGTGCTCTAATTTTCGGGCGATTGAAGGGGAGAGTTCTATGCTTTACTACGAAGAAAGCGGCATTCAGATCCACTGGGGTGATTGCCGAGAGATTCTGCCGACGCTGCCAAAGTGCGATCTGCTGCTGACTGATCCGCCGTATGGCATGAGCTTCAGGTCATGCTATCGCATCGTTAAGCACGACGCGATAGCTGGTGACGCCTACCTGCCATTGGACCTTATAGAGCTTGCAATAGCCCATTCTGTGCGTGCGGCGTATGTGTTCTGCAGGTGGGACAACCTCGTTGAGATGCCCAAGCCGCGCAGCGTGCTCGCATGGGTAAAAAACAACTGGTCGATGGGCGATTTGAAGCACGAGCATGGGCGCCAATGGGAAGCATGCTGCTTCTACCCTAAGGACGATCACGAGTTTATCAAGCGGATACCGGATGTTATTTTCGATGATAGAACTGGAAACGACTTCCACCCGACACAGAAACCAGAGAATCTGCTGCGAATAATCATTGCCGCAAACGTTGGAAACACTATACTTGACCCGTTTATGGGCAGCGGCACAACACTGGTAGCAGCTAAGAATCTAGGTCGCAAAGCCATCGGAATTGAGATTGAAGAGCGGTATTGTGAGATAGCCGCCAACCGCCTACGCCAAGGCGTGCTTTCGTTCGGGTGATTGATTTGCGTGCAGATTCATCGTACACCCGCGCAGAAATGATGTAAACTTGCCGTATCGCTGCGCTGCCGTGCGCGATTCAGCTTCGGGGTTGCTCCCGGAGTTAGGTGCGAGGGAGGTCTCTCAGCCTCCCTTGTGCCGCCTACTGAGAGAGGAAGAAAATGGGAAGAATCCGCACCATAAAGCCTGAGTTTTTCAAACACTCGCGCCTATTCGAGGCCGAGATCGAAACCACCCTTCCATTACGCGTTGCGTTCGCTGGGATCTGGACTTGCTGCGACCGAGAAGGCCGCTTCAAGTGGCGCCCACGCGAAATGAAACTGGACGTTCTCCCGTACGATGATTGTGACTTTTCACGCGTGCTCGACGCGTTAGCCACGCGTGGCTTTCTCGTGAAGTACGCGTCAGGGTCCGACCACTACGGGTACATTCCAAGTTGGAAAGCGCATCAATTTGTGAACGCTAAGGAGAGCAAGAGCATCCTACCTGAACCACCTAAGAATGAACAACTTGACGCGTCAGTCACGCGTGAGTCACGCGAGGAGCACGCGACGAGTACGGGAGGCGTTAAGGAAGGGAAGGGAAAGGAAGGGAAGGGAAGCGAGAATCCCCCCCCTGATAGCGGGTCTGAATTGATGGCCGCAAACTACCTCCTTGAGGAATTGGGTGTCGTGGCCGATAACGGGACTCGCCGAATTGCTGCCGACTCAATCCGACTCCTGGCGAAAGAGGGCGGCGATGTAAAGACGGCTACGGAATATATCCTCGGTGCCGGTAGATCCGAACTTGCGACCGGAGGCGTGATAAATCGCTTTTGGTTCACTGACCAGAAGTATCGCCCGCAGAAGGATAATCCGCAGTTCGACCGAGAGAACCGGCCGCATCCCAAGATTCGCCTCCACCGCGCCGGGGAATCCCTATGAACGTCACCCCGAAAGCCGCGCCCGCTTCGCCGGATCTGGAGATGGTCATCCTTGGGGCCGTCATGCTCGACAACCTCGCCTACTACACCGCGCAGGAGGCCGGGCTGGAGGCTGAAGACTTCTCACTAGACTCACACCGCCGGATCTGGCGGGCAATGGGAGAGCTCGTCGACAGTGGCCTGTCCGCCGATATAGCCACTCTTCCCCAGGTGCTCATGCGCAGCAAGGAACTGGAGGCCGTGGGCGGGTCCGCATACATCTGCTCATTGACCGATGGCTTGCCACGGCGCCCGGTGATCGACCAATACATCCAGATCGTGCGGGACAAGTCTCTAGGCCGTCGCCTGATGGAAATCTGCTCCGGAGCCATCGACCGAGCGGTTGACCAGTCCGAATCCGCCTCCGAAACAATCAGCGCAGTAATCGACCAGATTCAGGATTCAGCCTCGCGTGTCACCCGTCACGGAAAGCCGATCAGCGAGCTTATCGTGAGCGCCGCAGCCAGTTTTGATGCGGAGTGCGATCGGGAGGCCGGGGGAACGCTCGGGGCAAACGTGTTCACAGCCGAGATCGACCGCGTTACCAGCGGCCTGATGCCTGGAGAGCTTTGCTTGATCGCTGGCCGGCCACATAGCGGGAAGACGGAAGCGGCCTTGCAGTTGACCCTGGCCAATGCCCGGCGCGGGCTGAGAGTTCACTTCCAGTCGATGGAGATGACCGAGGGACAGCTACAGCGCCGGCTGTGGCGTTTGATGGCCCAGGTGCCAGTCTCGGCCATGCGCGACCCTCGCTGCCTCACAGGGGAGCAAAAGCGGCGCATTAAGCAGGCACAGGAAGAATTGTGCGACCTGCCCATCTTCATCGATGACACGCATGAGCTGAAAGTGAGCGATTTCCGGTCCCGCGCGATTCTTGCCGCCAAACGGTGGAAAGCTGACCTGATCGTTGCCGACTATGCCCAACTCATCATTGTGCCGCGTGCCCGGTCGATTGTGGAATCCGCGCCTAAGCAGGCAGAGACGCTGCGCCACGTTGCCCGCGACTATTGCCGTACAGTGGCCCTGGCACAGCTTCGCCGCGCACCTCCGCAGGACATAAACCGTTACCCGGACGTGGAGGATATTCTCGGCTCCAGCGCATTCGAGCAGGCCGCCCAGATGATACTGCTACTGCACCGGGACCGGAAGGACAAGGAATACACTGGCGAGGACATTTGCTTTCTCGGCAAGATGCGCGAAATGCAGAGCCTCAGAGGTTTTGGGATTCGCGCTGAGAAGTGGGGCGAATTCAGGGACCGAAACGAAGGACAACAGAGCAAGCATTGGAGCGATACGGAGGATTGATATGTGCCAGGTAATGCAGAAGCTGATGGTTGAAGAGGCGAGATTCGGCGCGATGATGGACATAGAATCCAGCGATGAAGTCAAGGCGCTTCTCGCGCAATGCCAATTGACCGCGCGGAGAGTGCAGAGGCTACACGCGGAGGATTGCGAGTCGTGCGCGGACAAGCCTAAGAAGCTGCGCGGGGCCTACAATCGGCGCAACACACGCGCATGATGCGGCTGAGCGAGAGGCTGGGGTGATTATGCCAAATTTTGAGCAGTTTGCAGAGCGAATGGTGAAAACCGAGAAGTGGATATATGAGGGCGAGAGCACCGACGGAACGGCGCTCGTCAGTTGTCCTCGCTGCGGGTGCGTTGTGCCCGAGTACCTACAACTGAAACATGCCTATTGGCATGGCGCTTCATGCGGTGAGGCTTGAGCGAGAGGCTGGGCAGTTAACGTGGTTGAACGCAAGACGCTACCCGACAAGAGGACGAAATGCTGAAGTCTGTACCACTCACGCTCGACCAAGCAAACCAGTTTGTAGGTGCGCTTCATAGGCACCACAACAAGGTGGTCGGGCATCGATTTAGTTTTGGTGCGGAGGCAGACGGCAAACTAGTGGGAACGGTGATTTGTGGCCGTCCAGTTGCGCCGAAGACAGAGCAATACCTAATAGCGGAAGTGACAAGGCTTTGCACTGATGGAACGCCAAACGCATGTAGTTTCCTATATGCGGCGGCTGCGAAGGTCTGCAAGCTGATGGGGTTTAAGCGGATTCAGACGTTCATTCTTTCGACCGAAAGCGGGGTCAGTTTGAAAGCGGCAGGATGGAAGTTTGATGGAATCTGTCACTCGGCAACCAAGGGTTTTGCAAACCGCGCAGGGCGCAAAGTAGACGAGCACGGACCCAAGCACAGATGGGTAAAAGAGCTAAATCCATAAGTGAGGGGAAACTACCCTCTTGTGCTCGCGGACGCTGCCCGAAATAATTCACTTTGCGCTTGACAGCACATCCGCTGATCGCCTATATTCTCGTCATGAGATATTACACAGCAGGCGAGGTACTAAAAGCGCTGAGGGAGAAGTCAGAGGCCCCCGGCAAGAGTCAACGCAAGATCGCAGCAGAACTGGGAATCACGCCGCAATACCTGAGCGACATTCTCTCAGACAAGCGGCGCATCACTCCTGAAGTCGCAGCCGCAGCAGGATTCCGCAAGCAGCCGGATTCCTACGTGAGAGTCAAGTGACCGACGCAATCGTGTTAATCGCCCTGATCGTGGCGCTGAGGAGAAACTGATATGACGCAGCAGCAAGCACTAGACGCATACCGCGCAATGTTCCCCGAGAAGGCGGAGTTTCTCTCTGTCGAGCGCACGCACAGAATTGGTCATAATTGGGGAACGCCCGATGACTTTCGGCTGTGGGATCTGTCCGAGTACATGAAGAAAACCGGACAAATGAAGCTAACCTCCTCGAATGTTTCGTGGGAGCATGCCATTGCAAAGATCGCCTCTGAGCCGGAACTGTTCACGCCGGATACCACGCCGGTAGAAGACGAGGCGGTGAGCGCATGACGACCAAGGGCAGGATGACACCGGCTGAGCGGGCAGAGACGCTGGCGGATCTGCGCGTATTACTGGCCGACTTCGATCAGGCGGCAATTGACATTCCATCGTTTGAGAAGTTCTCGAAAATGGCCGAATCCCTTCGCCGCGCCATCGAGGAACTGGAGGCCGCGCAATGATGACCGTAAGGTTCAGCACAGGGTTCAGCATCCAATACAACACGGCGGCCTATGTGGATCGCAACGCAACTGGATTTGCTGACCTATATACCAAGAAAGACGGCAAGTGGATAGCCCAGGTACCCATAACCGGGTGCGTGATTGAGGGTATCCCCGCGTGCAGGAATTATTTCGCAGCCGATCCCGCGACAGATGCAGCCCGCGAGGTGAAAGAGCTGCGGCACAAGTTGGAGTTGGCGAATCGCAGAATTGCAAAACTGAAGGGAGCCACCGATGCAGCGACTCGATGACCTATCGCGCCCCATGCCGGATCGGGAGCTAAACCCGCCTGAGCCCTGCGATGAGCCGGAATCCGCGCCCGTCTACTTCTGCCAGGCGTGTGACGACGTGGAGATTGACCCCGCCGAGCGCGTGTGCCAGCAGTGCCGGGACAGCGTGCGCGGCGATTGGGTTTCGGATGCGGCATTTGAGCGGATGAAGGAGATGTGCGTATGACACAGCTAGCACTTACAGAGAAAGAAGCGCCCGCAGTACAGATCACGCCTGCCGCCATGTTGCAGCTTGCCGCATCGCAGCAGGTTGACCCGGACAAGTTGCAGAAACTTATGGACTTCGCAGAGCGGTATCAGGCGAACCAAGCGCGGGCTGCGTTCAATCAGTCGATGGCGAAGTTCAAGCAGGCACCGCCGCGCATCGCTAAGAATAAGCATGTCAAGTTCGGCAATACCGAATACGACCATGCCACGCTAGACAATGTGACGGACGTGATTACCGAAGCGTTAAGCAAGGTGGGCATCCGGCATCGCTGGCAGACAGAGCAGCGCGACGGAAAGATTATCGTTACCTGCATCCTGTCGCATGAGATGGGGCACAGCGAATCGACTCCTCTTGAGGCCAGCGCAGATACATCCGGCAGCAAGAACGCTATTCAAGCCATTGCCAGCGCCGTGACCTACCTGCAACGCTACACGCTGCTTGCCGCCACTGGCATGGCTACGGGCGGTATGGACGACGATGGGCAGGCGGCAGGCGGCAATCCAGAGATGCCCGCACACGAATACCAGGAGTGGTGCGAAGCTATCCATCAGGCTCCGTCTTTGGTTGCTCTCAAGAAGGTATTTGCTGATGGCTACAAGGCCGCTGAGGGCTACCGCGACAACGAAGCCATGAAGAACCTTATCCGCGCCAAGGATGAAGCCAAGAAGGGGATGCAATGACCAAGACGATTGATTATCCGCAGGGGTCAGCTGGCTGGCTGGCCTCGCGTGTCGGACGCATCACGGCATCCCGCGTGGTTGACGTGCTGAACATCCGCAAGGATGGCAAGCCGGGAGCAGATCGGCTTCGCTACCTGTCAGAGGTTCTGTGCGAGAGATTGACGGGCAACGCTACCGACCATTTCGTGAGCGATTACATGCGGCACGGCACGGAGATGGAGCCCCTTGCGCGGGTTGCCTACGAAATGGAGACCGGGGTAGACGTGGATCAAGTTGGCAATGCCATTCACCCAGCCTTTGATTTCTTCTCAGCCTCGCCGGATGGCTGCATTGGATCTGATGGCATGGTCGAGATTAAATGCCCAGCAACCATCACACATATCAACTGGCTGTTGGCTGGCGAAGTTCCGGCAGAGCACCAGCCGCAGATGTTCTCGGGCATGGCTTGCTGGGAGCGAGAGTATTGCGATTTTGTCAGCTTTGACAATCGCCTGCCAAAGCCGTTGCAGTTATTCGTGAAGCGCCTGCAATGGGACGACAATCGCGTTGAAGAGATCGAGTCGGCAGTGGTTGGGTTTAATGACGAAGTAAACGCCATGATCGAGCGCCTACGGGCATTAAAGGGAAACTTCGAGCTTCCCGCCATACTTGCGGCGAAGGTTCCAGAACTGATCGGCGGTTTGACGGATGCCGATTTTGAGGGATTGCTATGACTAGGCAGCAACAGGCAGAGATGGACGAGCTTGGATTGACGCCGGAGAAGTTGGCGGCACGGCAAGAGAGGCTGAAGGGCATCCTTGGCGCAACCGCAGACCAGATCGTGGCAGGTTCCGCGCTCGATCCCGTGATCCACGGCGGCACGCCCACCGAGGGGGCCACGATAGGGTTCCTGAACGAGAGCGTGGCCGAGGCGCGGGCGAAGCT
>JGI24891J29808_1000572_pt1 | contig 17166 bp, 5 predicted proteins | sample FreactcultuFSWF8_FD_29808 | JGI IMG/M metagenome (IMG submission 29808) | reverse complement strand
AAAAAAAAAATTAATCATCCCCTCCTAGATAGTCAGGCATTTCGGTTGTAACATCTGCATAATCATCAATCAGAGATGGTTGATTGTCATTAGCTCTTTTGAGCTCGTATAGCTTAAACCGATTTTCCCTTAGTTGATAGATATCATTAACCAAACCTTTTACGGCGGTTTTGGTTTCTATTTCCCCTTGGGGTTAGATCAGCCCCCATTACTGAGGCTGATTGTTCTGATTTATTTACAGCAAGCATAGCTTTTACAATTCCACTTTGATTAATACCGTCTTCATATATGGGATTGTTATTGACAGCTGCTGAATAAGCATCATCATGTACTTTTGTTGCTTTTCTTTCTTCAGAATTTATAAAATTGTTAAAAGATTCGCTTCTATTTTTAGCTTCGGATACTCTAATTTTAGAAAGGCTATCTAAATCTTTTATATGGCTTCTTAAATCATCCCTAACCTCCTTGGCCTGTTGTTTATTTTCACGCAGCTTAGTGTCTATAACTAGTGCTTTATCTTTTTTAGAGCCATTACCGATATCATCTTGATTTATCGGGTCGAACTCAGTATTTACATCTTGGTATATTAAGAAACAGCTAGTAGAATGAAATGCCCTAGTGAGATTAATTTTTTTAAGGCTAAAGCTTTGTTTTTTCTAACTACAGCAGGAGCGGGTCTAAAAAGATTATTAAACGTTATATTATGTTTTTTTTCCATTCTTTATAAAAATAATTAAGAAATATATGGTTCTGGTTTTATGCAATTGTAATTAATTACTAATCAATTGTATTTAACGGTTAAAAATTATAAGCTTAACCCTGACATTTTCACATTATTGAATATATATTTTTTATTTATTTATTAACTTTGTAAAGGTAAACTTACAAATGCGTGAGGTTTAGGTGGACTGTTTAAACATCACTCTAAACTTGTGTATGCTCTATTTAATAAGCTTTGTAATAAATCTGTATAGAATTGTGGAGTTAATCATGGGTATCTTGACACTGGTTTACCAAAAACTAATTGTAGATATACCATGTGTAAGAATACAATTGTAGCTACTACAGAAATAAGAGATCCAAAACTACTTACTAAGTTTCATCCTGCAAAAGCGTCAGGGTAGTCACTTATTCTTCTAGGCATACCTTGTAATCCTAAGAAATGTTGAGGGAAGAATGTTACATTAACACCTATGAAGAAGATTCAGAAATGTACTTTACCTAACATTATGTTGTAGTCTAATCCTATTAATTTAGGTATTCAGTAGTATCATGCACTAAATAATGCAAATACTGCTCCCATACTTAAAACATAGTGGAAGTGAGCAACAACGTAGTAAGTATCGTGGAATGCCACATCTAATGATGCGTTAGCTAGTACAACTCCACTTAATCCTCCGATTGTGAACATAAACACAAACCCTAATGCGAATAACATTGTAGGTGTTAAGTGTAATGATCCACCGTAACAAGTAGCTAATCATGAGAATATTTTAATACCTGTAGGAACTGCAATAATTAAAGTTGCAGCAGTAAAGTAGGCTCTTGTATCTACATCTAATCCAACTGTGTACATGTGGTGACTTCAAACTACAAAACCTAACACTCCAATTGACATCATAGCGTAAACCATACCTAGATATCCGAATACGCTTTTGTTAGAGCTAGCTGATATTGTAGTACTTATTATACCAAATCCAGGTATAATTAATATATAAACTTCAGGGTGTCCAAAGAATCAGAATAGGTGTTGGTATAATATAGGATCACCACCACCTGCTACTTCGAAGAATGAAGTATTAAAGTTTCTGTCTGTTAACACCATTGTGATACCACCTGCAAGCACAGGTAAAGATAATAACAGTAAAACTGATGTTACTATTACAGCTCAACCGAATAAAGCTAATTTGTGTAATCTTATACCAGGACTTCTCATGTTTAAGATTGTTGTTATGAAATTCATTGAACCTAATAAACTACTTATTCCTGATAAGTGTAAAGCAAAAATTGCTAAATCTACACTTGGTCCACTGTGACTTTGTATACCAGATAAAGGTGGATATAATGTTCATCCTGTTCCCGCTCCATTTTCAATTGTAGCAGCGAATAAGAATAAGATTAAACTAGGAGGTAATAATCAGAAACTTATATTGTTTAGTCTAGGGAAAGCCATGTCAGGCCCACCGACTAATAATGGTAATAAGAAATTACCAAAACCTCCAATTAATGCAGGCATAACCATAAAGAATATCATTAATATAGCGTGAGCAGTAATTACTGCGTTGTATAGTTGATTATCAGCTATATATTGAACACCGGGTCCAGATAATTCTATTCTTATAAGTACAGAAAATGCTGTTCCTAATAAACCTGAAAATAATGCAAAGATTAAGTATAAAATACCAATATCTTTAGCATTTGAAGAAAGGAATCAACGTTCTAATCCCATAGAGATTTGTGATAATTTCCCTAAGGATTCTTGTTTTTCAAATATGTTCTGTTGTCTCATATAAGGGGTACTAGGCAAGAGTTGTTCGAAGAAAAACAGTATGCTAGAGCTTCGACCATAAAAAAAAACTTTTTTTATTAAGGGCGGGAGGCGACGAAAGAGTCGAAGTGCTAAAAAATATTTAAGAATATATCTTCTAATGTTCAATATATAAACAATACTTTTTACTCATAGCATAAAATTAACAAATATATTATAAAAAAGAGTTTAAAAATTATCGTTAGATAATTTAAGAGCTATGAGATTCGAACTCATATTGGAGTGATTAAAAGTCACATACTTTACCGTTAAGTTAAGCTCTCTTATTACCCGGAACTAAGTCTCGCGAAGAGACCTATTTGAATAATAAATATATTACATTACTAATTAAAAAACTCAAAAAAAATAGGAGGAATGTGAAGGTTGGATACAATTAAGCCGGATTCTGTAAAGAATATAATTCTAAATTAATGCTTAATAGAGGCTTTACATCTCATAGTCAAATAATACTTTCGCTATTATATAACGCTAAGTTTTTTGACTTTTATTTTCTACTAAAGACCAAAGTTTTAACTTCCGGATTTTTTTTTTCTATTTATATAGCTCTGGACTTTCCTATGTTATTATGTAATAATAACACTTTTAATTTTGTATCACAACCGGGGTTAAAAATAATATCAATTTAAATGATTAATAAAGTTAAAATATAAATAAACCTGTGTAAGAAATAGGTGATTCGAACACCTAACCTACCGTGTGTAAAACGGTTGCTCTACCAATTGAGCTAATTTCTTTTTAGCGCTAAGAAAGAAAGACTTTTTTTAGTGAAAAAAAAAAGTCTAAACCTTCCAAAAATTTAGCGAAGACGGAGATGGAAAAAATATCTTTTTTTTTTAATTCTCATCCTTACCCCCATATTTTCATTATACGTAGATAGGAACGGTTTTTATAATTTTACTTACTTTCTTCGCAAGGAGGCGGATATTTTCTTATTTATTAATTTATTGAATAATTATTTATTTAAGAAATAAGCCAACCCTTCGACCACAATACTTAGCGCTAACTTATTTAATCATATATGCTTTTATAGCTTAAAAAGTTGGAGATATTAGGACTCGATCCTAAAATAACGATATGCAAAATCGCAGTTTTACCAGTTAAACTATATCCCCTAGTAAGTTTTTCCCCTACCTAACCAAAGATAATTTTTTTTTACCCACGAAGTAGCGCTAGTTTTTTTTTCTTCTTTTCGCATCCTCCAATTACTTTTAATACTCTTAAGAATATTAAAAATATTATAATTATTAACCCCACAGGGGCTCGAACCCTGGATGTAACAGTGAAAATGTTATGACTTAACCTAACTTGTCTATGGGGTCTTATTAATATAACGCTTGCATTAATAAATGATTAATTAATCAATCATTTATTCCGGCACTAAGCTAAATAATTAAATCTAGCGCAATGACTTATTTTTTAGGCCGAAGCCATCCCGCGCTCTGTTTTAGGGAGAGTTGGGGAGGATTAAAAAAAAAAAGATTTTTATTTTTTTTTTCTAGCATTTATAACGTTTATTAAAAAAATAACCAATGTTTTTATATATTTATCCAAGGAACGACTCGAACGTTCACGATATAATATCAGAAAAGCTTAAATTTTCCCTGTCTACCAATTCCAGCACTCGGATTAAAAATTTGGCGCATTAAAAAAAAATTTTTTTTTTTAGAGCGCGAAGCATTAATAAATGATTGATTAATCAATCATTTATTTCTGCTGTGTTTTTTAACGTTTTTTTATTATTAATAATAAGAAAAAAAACGCTAAAAAAACCCCTGAAAAGGCTGTGCGCAAGGCTAAACTATAAGGCCAGAGGGATTCGAACACTCATCTGAGCTGTCATGAGCAGCTTGCTTTACCGATTAAGCTATAGCCTTTTATAAATATAGTTTTATAATTATGCGGATAGAGGAGTTGCACCCCTATTTACTGGTCATGAGCCAGTTATGCTACTATTACATCAACCCGCATTATACGTCTAAACGAGATATTTTTTTTGTTTTTAGATTTTTTTTGGGGTTTTATTTTATTATAACGCTTGCATGAGGTCACTAAGGTATATAATAAAATAAAAACGTTAGCCAAGGGTAAAATAATTAAACTATAATAGTAAAAAGCCCAGTGCAAGTATCGCACTTACTTCTACCGATTACAAAACGGTTGCATTGCTTTTATGCTAACCGGGCTATATATATACGATAAGTATGTAATTTAGTTTTTAATAAAATTAGTACTTTATACCTGAAGACATCAAAATCCTTTAAGCTAAAGCCTATACAATATATAATAAAAATTTATTATATAAGATTCGTAGTGTTCTACTACGTATATTTAAGAGTATCTTAAGGTAAGTTTCGTGCCTATATGCATTCAGCACTTATCTTTAACTAACATAGCTTTCCTGCCGTGCCTATGCTATTAATATATACAAGAGTAATAGTAATACACCAACTTTTTTTAAGGGGTTTTTCCGTTAAAAATTAATATTGGTTACATAAACAACAGGTAAACCAGGGGTTAATATACCCAACTCCTTTCGTACGAAGGGGCTATCCTTATTTTACTCTAATTCCCTCTAGAAGATAGAAACCATACTGTCTCACGACGTATTTAACCCAACTCGTGTAGCTCTTTAATCGACGAACAGTCGAACCCTTCATGATTCCTGCATTCATGTGGATGAGCTAAGTCGACATCGAGGTGCCAAACTGCGCACTCAATTTGTACTCTCTGGCGCAATTAGCCTGTTATCCCTAGCGTAGCTTTTTCAAAAATCCAAGACCTTTCCTTTCTGCATCTTGTGATCATATGCCCCGCTTACGCGACTGATAGACGTGTAAGTCAAACAGTAAAGCAAGATTAAGCCATTAAACTTTATAAGTAAACATAAAAATCATCTTATTATTGTGTAATAATAAAATAACTTAAAACATTACTAACTTTTAACTAATTAATGTTTTATTTACATCTATTTTCCATATAGTTAAAATCTTACTTAAAATAAATATAATAAATCTAACTTAATAGATATATAACTGAATAAATTATCTTTAGTGATAAAATATAACAAAGTAAAATAAAAAAACACGCTAGAAAAGAATTAAAAATAATTCTAGCCTATACATGTTTAATTACTCGGTAACGCAGAGAAAATTTATTTTCTTTGCGAAACCGAGTAAATTTACAAAATTAACTTTGGATACACCCAGGTACTTTTTATGGGATCTGTGCCCCGCATAAACCGTCTACTAGCAACTGTTTCCCGGGTTAAATGGTAAAAACCATTTANCCCCTCTTCCTTTTTGGATAAGTAATGTAGATTTTACCTACTTACTTTACTCTTCCATCGACCAATTTTACTTGGTCGAAGTAGTTTGTATAGCTTTCGCGGTATTCTACTGATATGATAAACTAAGTAAAGGTGTTTCAATTGTATCTCGCCAACTACCTTATACACTACAACTCGTTTGATCATATCCAATAACTAGCAACAGTAAAGCTGCATAGGGTCTTCTCGTCTAACTAGAGGTAAACTGTATCTGCACAGTTATTCCAATTTCACTGAGCCAATCATTGAGACAGCTGTTGTATCGTTAAATCATTCATGCAAGACCGCATTTAACGGCCAAGGTATTCCGCTACCTTAGGACCCTCATCGGTAAGGCCGCCATTGATTGGGGGTTCCTTCAAAACCTAGCTTATTTTAGTCAGCTAAGTAAATCCGTTAACCAGCCAACATTGGGCAGAATTCACACTCAATACTTTGATTTGTCATCTTACGCAAAGTGCTTTGTTTTAATTAAACAGTCGTACAACACCATTCTATGCCTCCTATTCTTAACCATCGGCCGGGAGCCGGGCGATGGAAGAATGGCACACCTTATCCCGAAGTTACGGTGTCATTTTGCCGAGTTCCTTAATGATTGTTAGCTCAAACGCCTTCGTATACTCTACTAGCTTACTTGGACAGGGGTAGTATCTAGGTACGGTTTCGATAATTTGCAGATTTTTCCAGAACCCAATTTACTCAATTAGGTTAATTCTGCATAAAAGCTTTTCTCATCGTTTAGTCCTTTAGGGCAGGTCTATAAACTTAGAGGCCGTTACTTTATATAAATACCATAAGCTTAAGGCGAGGGGGTAATAAATCCCTTTTTCGTTACTTATGTCAGCATTCTCACTTGGGTTATCATCTGCCAAAGGTAGAAGTTCTACCTAAGGTCGATGGACGTAACTTAATNCCTTCTTCCTTCGGCCGTTTCCGGCCGCAGGTCGATAAATATTAAGGTTATCCATAATTATATAATCTTAAAAAGATTACATCTTTGATTTGCCCAACGTTCCGCTACCCCATAAATACAATTATAATTTTATTAATACTTATGGACAAGGTGTCGGTATATTGTTTAGATCCGTTAAATTTTCGGTGCTTTTAACTTATTAATTGAACCAGTGCTCTGTTACGAGGTCTTTAAAAAATGGCCGCTTCTAAGCCTATTTCCTGGTTGTATTTGAAAAAAACTTCCTTAATTTCACTTAACAATAATTTTGGAACCTTAAACTCTTGTTCTGGGCTGTTTCCCTTTGGACATACAACCTTATCGTACTATGTCCGATTATTCAATATTCATCATTGCCCTTCCGAGAGCAAATTCTCACCGATAAAGTCTTCACGACCCCCCGATATATACAAATGCATTTTTTAAATACTATTTGTCTGAGATCACAATTCTGTACCTGCTATGATGTTATTTGAATTACCTACTTATATAGGTTTCGCGGAAAACCAGCTATCCTGGTCAGTATTGTCTTTCACTAACTTACCACAATTCTTCGGATATCTTTACAACGATAACCCGTTCGGGCTTTTATAACCCTGATCATGGTAAGATCACCAGGCTTCGGGTCTAATTTTAGATACTAATTCATTATTTAATAATCGGTTTATCTAGGAATAAGACTTATATTTTGCATCGTGTTCGATGAAAAATTGCTTTTCTCGCATCTAATATTAACTTGCTGACCCATTATGCAAAAGGTACGCTCTCATTTGTTATTTAAACTTTACTTGAGCTGCTTATAAAACTACTATTTCAAATCTTTCCCTCTCGGTACTAGTTCACTGTCGCTTATATATCATATTTAGCCTTAGAGGAAGGTTCCCCTTTATTCAAACAGATTTTAATCCATTTTACTTTTAGGCTTTTCTACTTTCATTCACACTAATCATAGAATCTCGTTTGATTTCTATTCCTGAAGCTAGTAAGATATTTCAATTCACTTCGTTTATTTATAGGATTTTTCCAAAAGTTCAAGTTCATCGACTCTTAATCGTTGTACTATTTAAAAAACTCTTTTTGATATATAGCTAGATATTCCTAATAGTTTCTTTATATACTTGCCATCATAAACAAATAGCTTATGATGAAATTTTACATTACATATCTAATACATTACTATTGTAATTTACAAAGTGTATTTCCTAATTTCGGGTCATTATGATTCGAACATAACTACTCCTCAACCCAAATGAGGTGCCTAACCAACCCGGCCCTGGCCCGTATATATTATTCAGAGAATATCCGATTCGAACGGATGTTAGTAGTTTGTACTAAAATAAGTTTCAAGCTTATCGCTATAGACCACTCAGCCAATTCTCTTTATATTATATTACATCTGTAATATAATATTACTATTGTAATAGTTTATTTTTTGATTCCTCGACGACTTGAACGTCGAACACATCCTTATCAAAAATACGCTTTACCGATTAAGCTAAGGAACCCTTATATTACTAAAAATGTATACACGGCATATTGTAAAATCTTTTTTAACCGGTACGGTGAAATTCCTCCATTATTTTTTTTTTTAATAAGAAGCGCATGGGAAATTTATCTCTTTCGTTGCCTCCCACCCAGCGCATAAAAAAATATATTTTTTTTAAAGCGCTGGGTGGGTCGGGTTCCACAAACAAGAGCACTCAGACTTGAACTGAGAATTTGAAGTTTGAAGCTTCCTATTTTGCCAATTAAACTATACTCTTTTATTTAGGGCGAGCGCTTTTAAAAAAATGAACTTTTTTTTAATGCGAGCCCCATCCTTAAATTTTTAGCGCGCAAGCGTTAAATTTATCATCATTAAAAAAAAAATAATATATATTTTTTTAACGCTAAGCGTAAAGTGGCTGGATCTTTGTTCGCGCGATCCTAAAATTTGGAGAAAAAATAATGCCACTTAAAGGTGGATGGATCATTCTTGGCCATTTTTTTCTAAGCTTAAAAAAATTTTTTAATGGCTGGGCAGCAGAAAAGAATAATTCTTTTTTTTTAATTTTTAGGTCCGAATCTATCGCCCCATACTTTATAGTTCTCTACGGAAAAGGACGGAATTGAACCGTCAGGTGTTAAAACACAATGTTTAGCAAACATCTCGCCTTACCAATGGCAACCTTTCCTATAAGCATAACATAAAAAAATTATTTTTAAGCTTTGAAAAAAAGATCTTTTTTTTTTCTTTTTTTAATGCAGGAGAAATCTCACGCTTCTAATTTTTTTTTTTTATTAATTTACTCCGTAAATTAAGGAAAAAAAAAATAATCCTAGAAAATGAATTAAAAATTTTAAGGGAGAATAAAGAGTTATTATTACCGAGTTAGGCCGGCTTCGATCCGACATCATCTTTCTCGACAAGAAAGTTCTCTACCAATTAAGTTACTAACTCATTAATTTACGGCCAACCGAATTCGAATCGGTACACATCGTTTGGAAGACGAACGGTCTACCATTAACCTATAGCCGTATTATATATAAATATATATTACATTACTAATGAATTTATAAACTAATATATCTCTATACCATGACATAAAAATAACTTTTTATTCAAGAGTCCCTCCTGCATTAAAGGCATTATTACATAATTCCTTTAATTATATAAAGATATGTTTTGGTTAAAAAATATAATTTTTTTTTATGCGCTGTGAGGGAAGGCTAAAACAAAAATTAAAAAAAAAGTCGCGTATCGTCTCTAGTATGAAATATTTTCTATTTTTACCGGGAGGGCATTTCCTTACCAAGGAGCGCAAATAAATTCTTTATCATTTATTAATTATTTGCCGGCTCCTAAAATTTTTGGCCTTGCCTAATTATTTAATAAGAAAATGCATTTTCTTATTAAATAATAATGACTTAAAGGATGAAAAAATTTAGAAAAATAAATTTTTAATGGCTAGGCAGCAGAGCAGCAAAATTAAGAAAAAAAAAAAAAAATATTTCTATTGCTGTTAAACCGTTATAATAAGCCTTATTAGTAAGGCAAAGACACCTTACTATCACCGCGATGATTTTCAGGTGCTTTTTCTTTCCATGATGGCGTGGCTACGGCCTAAAAAATTAAACGGTGTTTGTTTAGTCTCCTACTCTGGTTTGAGAAATTACAGAGGGGGATAAAAATAAGACCAAATTTTCTTTAAAATATTAATCAAACTTTAATATAATTACAATTACACATTTAACTGAACCATATATTTCTTAAACATAATATATAATTATGTTAAATTTATTTTTAAAAAAATCCCAAACTAATGTTGCTAAATCAGAATTAAAGTTTTTTAATAGTACAGATATTTCTGACCTGGACAATAATAACAATATAGGTGAAAATAGACATTATCCACCTGCTAGTAAAGAATGATTCAATAGCATCTATTCTTATAATAAGAATTTTACTAAAACATTACCAATCGTTGACAATACCGTAAATAAACTAATTAAAAGTTATTTTAATTTAAATCCATTATCTAATAATAAAAAATCTAGTCGTGTACAAGTTAGATTTAAAAGATTATCTTTAAATAGAATATTGGTAAGTAGAGCAGAAATGAAACATACTAACAACAAAGTTATAATTACTGTATATCTATACAATAAAAATAAAAAATTTTTCCTATACAAATTAAAAAATTTATATAAAACATTTATATTTAAAATTGCAGAAAAAACTCAAAAATTATCTAAGACCGTTCGTCCAAATACCCGGGATACAAGGCCAGGGACATTCCAAAAGAAAAGCTTGCCTTTTGCAGTTGACCAGGCGAAAGGAAACCGTGCCGGTACTAGACCTTTTGTTTTTAATAAAAAACATAAAGGAACTGGGCTGCGTACTGGATTAGTTAAAGCTAATTCAAGTTCCAGTTTAAATAAAAGTACAATAACAAATGCTAATGGGAGAAAAAAATTTAGTATTATACTTTTAAATTCTTCTCCTAGGGTTAAAAATAAAACTACAACTGTTTTTTCAAGTAAAAATTTAAAAAATTCTTCACGGGGTCGTTTAGCCCAGCGTGATGATAGAGATAATAAAGCAAATTATACTCTAAATTTTACTAAATTAACCAAAAGAAATCTATCTAACTTTCTTTTAGCGCTAAATATAGCCAAAAAAAATTCTGGTGTTAAGGCGTTAAAAGATAAATATAAATCACTAATAAAAAAATATTATTTTTTATTAAGTAATAACAAACTTAACACTACAAGTAATAATAATTATTTTTTAAACTATGTTAACATAGCTAAAACTAATTCTAGTCTAAAGAATAATCTGGCGCTTTTAGGTAACGCGGCGTTCCTTCCTGAAAATAGTAGTTTATATAGCGTTGAACAAGGAGAAGAAGCCCTTAAATTTTCTCTTTATTCTTTAGCGCTAAAAAAACAGAGTTTTTTCAGTACTAGACTAGCGTCTGGTCTCGCACCAGGACAAGAAGAGCTGGAGACAAGAATAAATAATAATTACTATAAATTATTTGATAAAGTAAAAAATTCATTTGCTTTTGAAAACGTTTTTGCTAGTTCTAGCCAAAAATTATTACCTTTAGGCGCAAAAGCGAACGCAGGGAGCGGCTTTGCCGTTAAAAAAACTCATAAAAAAACTATCACTTTTGCTGGCTGAGCCTTATATAAATTAAGAAATCTGCATAAATTATTCTACATTAGCCCTAATGCGAGTGAAATAATTAATGATCATCAAAAAAATTCTTTTGAGCTAGGCCAAGAAATAACTAGTGACATTGCGTTAAAAAAAAGAAATTTTTTACTAAGAAATCTTTATAACATTTTAAAAAATAAAAATACTTTATCTAAAAAAATAATTAGCGCGAAAGCGAGCGCTAGCAAAATTATTCAGGCTCCTTCGTTAACGCTAAAAAAAATTAACTCTATCTCATTAAAAGGTTTAAGAATTTTAAAAAAAGCTAGAAAAAATAAAAACTTCATTCTTAAAACGCTTAAATGAAATAATACAAATTTTAGAAACTATGAAACTAAGTATTATAAAAACTTTATAAATAAATCTTATAGAAAAGAAATATTATACTTATATTATGTAAAAATGTTATCGCTTAACAATAATAAATTAAAAAACTGATTTATACTAGGTTTAAAAAAAATAATATCTAAAATATATCATAAAAAAGTTGAATTTAATTTTGTTAATTTAAAATATCTACATTTAAATAGTGACATTTTTTCAGAATCTATTGCTATAAAATTAAAAAATAGGGAAAATAGATTATTAAGAGTTCTTAAAAAAGCCTTGAAATTGGTTAAACTTCCATCTTTAAGTAAATTATCATTCTACGGATTGCCTAGCGCTAAAATAAATGAAAAATTTAACGCTTGCGCGCTAAAAAACGAATCTTTAACTTTAAACCTAAATTCATATATTTCTATGTTAAAGGATAAAGATGTATTACATGAACTATTATACAAAATATTCCCTCGTTGGGGGGTAGCCAATACGGAGAATTCTCCTATTAATAGACAGGCGCGTAGCTCGCTCCGGGTTAAAAATAACCTACAAGAAAATATTTTAAATTCTACTAAACATAAAAATATTTATGGTGTAAGATTAGAAGCTGCAGGGAGATTATCTAGACGTTTAACTGCCTCAAGATCTGTATTTAAATTAAAATATAAAGGAAGTTTAAAAAACATAAACTCTTCTTATAAAGGGTTATCAACTGTCATGTTAAGAGGTAATACTAGATCTAATATACAACTTACAAAAATTAGTTCTAAAACACGTAACGGAGCCTTTGGATTAAAAGGATGAATAAGTAGTAATTAATTAACACTTTTTACTTTTCTTTTTTTTTCTGGCGTAGTTCCTCCGCGCAGGCATAAATGATAAAGACTTTATTTAACCGCATGCGCTTTGCGTGAAAAAATTATATAAATTTTTTATAGCACCATTTCTTAAAAGAATAGGGGTTTAGAGTAAACCCCTATTCTTTTATGTTTTCGCTTTGCGTAATTTAAAGAGTAAAATATCGCGCTCCTAAAATTTGGAGCAAAATACCGCCTCCTAAAATTTTGTACCGATGGTACAAAATTAAGTTAAAATAAATTAAAAAATAAATAAATTAAAACCCGGGTAAAATTTTTCATCTAGATGGTGGGAGACAAATTTGGGAATCGGGGGAGGAATAATTTATTTGCGATGATCACCATTAAAAAAAAAATATATTTTTCGGTTTTTTTTTTTCACCTTCTTCGCAGGGAGGGATAACGCTTGCGGGGTAAAAATAACCCTTGTGCTAAAAAATAAATTATTTTTAATAAATAATTATTTTGCACGCTCCGCGTTATAAAATTCATTAGTAATGTAATAGAAAGATAAACCGGCTATCGCTGGTTATCCTGCCCCCCGGATAAAAAAAAGATCTTTTTTTTTTAATGGGGACGATAAACTATTATATATTATTTTCGTTAAAAAAAATAATGCGAAGCAGATAATATTGAGTTTGATGATGGCTCTGATTGAACGCTGTCCAAATGCTTGACACATGCTAATCGAACGTCATAGGACTAATCCTATGAAGTGGTGTACAGGTGAGTAAATGAAGTTATAGCTGCCTTAGAGTAAGGAGAAAAATCCCTTATAAGGTAACAATTTATTGTTACTAAAAGAAAAACTTTCGCTTTAAGATGTTTATAATTTTCTCGGGTAAGTAGTAGTTGAGGTAATTGCTCAACTAGCTTAAGCCCGTAGTCGAAACTGAGAGGTTGATCGACCACATTGGGTCTGAAAAAACCCCAATACGTATAGTACAGCAGTGAGGAATATTGGTCAATAGCCTAACGGCTGAACCAGCAACTTGGAGGAATGTAAGTATATGTAGGGTTAGCCTTACATATGCGTTTCGACTACGTCGTATAAAGTTCTAGATAGAATACTGATAATGACAATTTTCTATCTATATGTCTTGACCAAATCTCGTGCCAGCAGTCGCGGCAATACGAGGAAGACTAGTGTTATTCATCTTTATTAGGTTTAAAGGGTACCTAGACGGCATATCAAGCCCCAAAAGGGAACAGATATACTAGAGTTTTATGTGAGAGGAATATATTAGTACTATTGGTGTAGAGATGAAATTCTTTGATACTAATAGGACGGATAAGAGCAAAAGCAAACCTTTATGTAAAAACTGACGTTGAGGGACGAAGGCTTGGGTCGCGAATAGGATTAGATACCCTAGTAGTCCAGGCAGAGAATTATGAATGTTATAGACTTGCGAATGTAAGTGTATAAATGAAAGTGTAAGCATTCCACCTCAAGAGTAATGTGGCAACGCAGGAACTGAAATCATTAGACCGTTTCTGAAACCAGTAGTGAAGTATGTTATTTAATTCGATAACCCTCGAAAAACCTTACCACAATTTGAATACTTCGACCAAAGGTCGTTGTACAAGTGTTGCACGGCTGTCTTCAGTTAATGTCGTGAGATTCTGGTTAGATCCATTAAATTAACGTAAACCCTTACTTTATTTGTTTTTTATAAAGTAGTTCACCGCTATATTGGATGTGATAACAGGGACCAAGACAAGTCATCATGACCTTAATATTGTGGGCTATAGACGTGCCACATATGCCTTTACAAAGAGAGGCGAAAATGCGAATTTGAGCTAATCTCTAAAATTGGATATAAAATGAATTGCAGCCTGTAACTCGGCTGCATGAAAAAGGAATTACTAGTAATCGTGAATCACCACATCACGGTGAATTTAATCTCAGATAGGTACTAACCACTCGTCAGGCGCTGAAAGGAGTATGTGCAATAAGTTTGGTTTCTTGTTAATCTAACCTCATCGCAATAAGGCGATGATATTTTTTCAAGCAATCTTCGTATGCGTGACTCTGATTGGTGTTAAGTCGAAATACGGTTCGTGTAGTGGAAATTGCACGGGACTAATAAAAATTAACAACNCCCCCCCCCACATTAAATAAAAAAATAAAATAAAATTATCTACATATTCTTTATCTTAAATCATAATATCTAATAGTATAGAACACATTAGATTTAAAAATTTAGTAATTTTCATAGGGTTAGCTATACTAATTAAATTCCTCTTAGTAGGGGTGTTAATATTAGTGAGTCACGATGTTCATCTATGCGATAGTGAAGGCGACACATCAGAATTTGTAGATAAAAAGGTAATAAAACTGGAGCGGTTTAACTTGATAAAACATGATAATTTAGGTGAAATGGAGCACTCAATAAAAAAACTTAATAAGTTAATATATAAGTGAGATTTCCCTAATGTAGTACTAACTTCTAGTCATCTACAGGGAATCTTGGCCCTCCTTCCATGGATATAACAGATTATTTAAATTTTTTACGTGGTACCTTAACTAGTGATGTAAGAGTGCAGAACTATAAAAATTTCATTCGATTTACTAGAATTGGTTTAATAGATTTGGAAGAACCACTCGAGTTTAGCAATCTCCAATTGAAAAAGCTTGTAGCTCAGCACAATCAGTTGAGAATCAATAACTTTAATCGTCTTACCTTAGCTAGGGCCCTTAGCCTAGATCATGGTATATATCAGGAAGATTATTTAAATAGAATTAAGCATGTACCTGTTGATATTCAAATTTTGAACCAGGATTATGTAAACTATCAAGACGAGCTGGATTTTTTAAATATCGCTAAAAAGAATTATATGTCTATTACTGATAAGGAAAAACATTATTTTGAAGCGTTTAAAAAACGTCAAATATCTTATCACATATATATGTTAGAGGAGTTGTTAAGTCATCATAAGTTTGGGCTAGCTCTTAATAGAGATATAAAATTAGTTGGTGGTAGACCTAGCCGGGATCTTTTTACAATAGGGCAGCAAAAGAGTATTGTAGCTGCGTCTAGCATAAAGTTTCTGTTCCCTTATGCTAATGATTTTAACTTACTAGTAAAAGATTTTTCTTCATCAGATCAAGCTTACCATGAGCTGGTTGAGAATTTACTATATGTTCAATTAAAATACATCTTAAGCTTTAGGCGTCTAGATTTTTTAAATAAATCTGTTTCACTTAATAAACTCTTAACCGCGGATAATCTTTCTAGCTCTGATAAAGAAAATCTCATATTTGATATAAATCAAAAATTAGAAACGGTTTCTAAAAATCACATTAAGAAAAATTATTCATTCTATGTTCAGCTAGGCCAATATTACCAATATCGTATATTAACTAAAACCGATAAAGGGTGCAGGGTTGACATGTTTGAAAATATGGATAAGAAGTATTATATAAACAACTTTCTGGCAAGTAAAGGTAAACCTTTACATGGGGGAAGTACTCAAGTAAATAGTTCTTTAGGAATTGATATTGCCCGTGATTTCGCTTTTAATTCACCCTTCGTAAGCCCTTACGGAACAAAGGATATAAATCTTAAATCTTGTTCCACATACACCTACTGATATATAGGTAACATGGTTGCTTACAACAAAGAACTGGATTAATTTTTCTCTTCGCTACATTTCTTAGGATTACAAGGTATGCCTAGAAGAATAAGTGACTACCCTGACGCTTTTGCAGGATGAAACTTAGTAAGTAATCTTGGATCTCTTATTTCTGTGGTAGCTACAATAGTATTCTTACACATGGTATATCTACAATTAGTTTTAGGTGCAACATAATTATGTTTATACTTAACAATAGGGGGATACCTATTATTAATGTTAAACTTAATAGGTTTAGTACCATACAATTATGCTTAAACTAGTCATTTCGCACTTACATTTTACTTAGTTTTACAATAGTTTTAGGTGCAACAAAAATTAAGTAAGCAAACTTCTTTTTTTAAGAAGTAATTAATAAAAAAAACCCCTGGAATAAAGTCTACCACAAAGTGGATGACTTTATTAATGATACGCTCCGGGATAAAAAATCTATATTTTTTATTTACAAAGAAGCGTGATAAAATTCATTAGTAATGTAATAGAAAGATAAACCGGGTATCGAGGGTTATCTTTGCAGAATAAAGGAGAATTCCATCGTTGGTAAGACGGGCTGAGCTGTAAACTCAGTAGCTTTATGCTTTTGAGAGTTCGAATCTCTTTTCTCCTACTTCGTTCCCTCCCTTCGACCATAGGTCGATGGAAAGGCTAGAAAAAAAAAAGGCTGGATTAAATAAATGATTTATCATTTATTTAAGAAAAAAAAACAATGGCGAAGCCCTAGCTTAAGAAAGGCATTAAAAAAATTTTTTTGCCTTTCCTCTGAGAGATTTTATTATCTAGCGAAAGTTCCATTAGTTTTTCTTATTAAGGATGGCTAAAAAAAAA
>JGI24891J29808_1000571_pt1 | contig 17189 bp, 24 predicted proteins | sample FreactcultuFSWF8_FD_29808 | JGI IMG/M metagenome (IMG submission 29808) | reverse complement strand
CACGGGCGGGGGCGGCGACGCGGTTGGAGAGAATCTTCTCACGGGTGTCCTTGAGGTCGGAGTTGGTGAAGATGAAACCGACGTTACCTGGAAGAAGACAGGTCAGTTGGGCGCCTCGTGTATGCGCAAAAGCGCCAGGCGCATTCACTCACCCTTGACGTGAGGAAGGAGACGCTCGTACTCGGGAGCCTCGCTGATGAGGCCCTTGAGAGCGCGGCGAACCATGGTGTTCTTGCCCATCAGGACAACGGAATCACCACGGAGAGCCTGTCTGATCTCGTGCATCTGCTGAGAAGAGACATTGTCGACGGTGACGATGAAGATGGACTTGTAAGTCTCAAGAAGAGTCTTCAGCTTATCGAAGTAAGCGGCCTTGGTTGCTGACTTGCCCCCCATTTCTGCTATCTTGCGATGAGTTAGGGATGTTTCAGGCGAAGTCTGGAAAATGTCCCGTAAGTGGTTGTTGTAGAGGATCAAGGTCTTCTCAATTCACAGCTTTTGCCAGACCGCAGCGGAGCGAATTTGCTTCGTGGGTGTTGGCCTTGGCGCCGGCGACTACCGATTCGGAAAAGCTTCGACCATACCTTTTTTTGAGCCCGACATTCTGGACGCTGGCTGCTTCAAGCGTATGGCCGAGTGAGCGTTTGTTTTCACTTCCTCTCTTTTCTATTCCTCACTTCTTCATCGTCGCTCTGAGGTAACATGAGTCACCCGTATCAGATTGCAACTCTTTGCAATGTTCAGAGTTTTGCGCCTCATGGTCTTTTGTTGGCAGCATGCGGCAGTCGAATTGTTTCTGTAAAGGTTGCAGACGGCTCAATTGTATCGCAATGGCCTGAGCAAAAGAACAACGGTCCTGTGAGTGTCATCGACTTGGGGTCTCATACAGTAATGTGACTGATTGGAGACCCCTAGTCGACTCCAGCTCGATGAACGCCTACTAAACCAGCTAATAGGAAGAAACGGCTTCAGAAGGCCCTCCGGGCAAAAAGCGCAAACTTGAGCCAGAAGCAGCAGCTACTCCCAATGTCATCAAGATTACGCTTTCCGCCGACAACCAACATGTAGTCGCTGTGACCGATGACAAGGCGGTCAGAGTCTTGGAAGTAACCGAGAATGGTAAGCTGAATGAGTTGAGTGAAAGGTAAGGACTGATGCTCTTCACATTCTCCACTGCGTAACTGATCTTTATCAAGAGTTATGCCTAAACGTCCTTGTGCGGTCTTGGTGACTCCTGACAACAAGACTATCTTGTGTGGTGATAAATTTGGAGATGTGTATTCCCTGCCTCTGTTCCCCGCAGAGAAGGCCGAGCAGGTCGGAGAGTCTCCTAAGATTGAAACCAAGGAGGACGTCGGGCCCAAGAAATACGTCCCTGCAGCAACGACGTTGACCGTCCACTCTGGTCGCAATCGAAAGGCTTTAGAAAATCAGATGAAGCAGAAGGATCTGCAAGCCAAAGCCAAAGAGGGGCCCAAATTCGAATACCAACTTCTCCTTGGACACGTTTCAATGCTGACGGATGTCCAATTCGCGACTGAGGAGGTCGAGGGCAAGACTCGCGGCTACATCATCACGGCTGATAGGGACGAACACATCAGAGTCTCTCGCGGTCCTCCACAAGCACACATCGTTGAGCGTTTCTGTCTCGGGCACAAGGAATTCATCAGCAAGGTCTGCCTCCTATCTAGGACTAAGCTTTTGGTGAGCGGTGGTGGAGACGACTGGTTGGGTCTCTGGGATTGGCGGGCTGGCAGCCTCACAGAAAAGCGTGATATGAGATCTGGTCTCGTGGCTCTCTTCTCGCGATCTGAGGACCCCTCATTCGGAGCAGAGAGCCCAATCGCAGTGTCGGGGCTTTGGGTTGTACCCACACAAGATAAGGAAACTGCAATCCTCGTCGCTTGTGAGAAGTTACCGTGCCTTCTGGTATCGACACAGGGCTCAACCTCAATCGATCCCTCCCGCATGGATGGAATTCGTCTGCCCGGTGTTCCCTTGGATGTTACTGTAGTTGGAGATGTTGTCGTTGTCTCGATGGATGTCACTGAAGTATGTTGTCTCTTGGTTTCTTAGAAGGCACGGCAAGCTAACAGCACAAAGGCGTCATTCCCACGTCTACAGGCTTACAGAATACGCAACGCCGAATCCCGGATCAGATTCGAGCTCGATGAGGATTTCAACACGAAGCTGAATGCCGCCAATGGACTTGTGGTGCCTATGCCAGAGCGGAAGCAACTTGAGAATCTCCTATACGGAATCGAGAATTTGAGGAAACGAGGCGCGCCGGATGAAGTACAGGCAAAGGATGGGGCTGTCGATGAAACAAAGGACGATATTGATGAACCACAAGACGCCGCATAAATCAGACGACCAAAGTCATGCGATTGCATCAGATTAGATCCGTTTGACATAAGCTTCGGGGTCCTCGCAGGAGAAGATGTCCGATGCAGGCGTCGCGGGGGTGAGGTTTCTAGATCTATTCGGCGCATGCCACCTGCAAAAGTGCAAATGATCAGGGTCTAGCTATGCCAATACACAACCTTCGACTAGTATTGAGAGTATCTATCCGTCAGGGACAATCATATGACTCTTCTAACCGTGTCATCTGTCCCCAGCGTGCTTGTAGTCTCTACAGTGTGTTTGCAGGCATCGAATGCTTTGTCCAGAAAGACGCAGTGATGCACGTGGCCCGAGATCGCAGGGTCTTCGGCAGACAAAGCCAAGCCAAAACAGTCCCTCGGTCGGTCCGTGGTCAAAGTTGCGATTTGGAACGAAGCCGAAAGAAAAAGAGCGGCGCTCGTTACGGCTGCGATTACGAATATCCAAACGCCTTGAAGAAACATAATATCATCACATAGACGGAACCAGCCGTACCCGAATGGTCTGATTAGAGTATTGCTAAGCAACATTGGCCATCTTATATACAGACGTCGCTCTGCTCTGCCCCTAAAAACTATCTACCAATCACCGTCAAACTGTTCGCCTCGACTCTCCGCCGTGTAGGCATTACTCCTTTCCGCGCCTCTCTCGCTCTCCCATTCGCATCTCTTCCATTCGTAGCACGAGAAGCCAGCGCCCTTGCTCCTCCACCAGCCCGCAACATGCACTCCAAGGTCGTCATCATCGGCTCGGGCCCTGCAGGCCACACCGCTGCCATCTATGCTGCACGTGCAGACCTCCAGCCTGTTTTGTACGAGGGTTTCCTCGCTCTGGGAATTGCTGCCGGCGGTCAGTTGACCACCACCGATGAGGTTGAGAACTTCCCTGGTTTCACCAAGATCCAGGGCGCAACATTGATGGTGAGTGACAATTCGGTTGGTGCGCACCACATCAGACTCTGACCCACTTCAGGACAACATGCGCGCACAATCCGAGGCCTGCGGTACCCAGATCATCACTCAGACTGTTGGCAAGGTCGACTTCTCACAGAGACCTTTCAAGTTCTGGCTCCACCCATTGGGCGACGACGAGAACCTCGAGGAAGAGACACACACAGCCGACAGTATCATCATCGCAACCGGTGCCAAGGCAAGAAGATTGGATCTGCCTGGTGAGGAACAATACTGGGGTAACGGTGTCAGCGCATGCGCCGTATGCGATGGTTCGCTACCAATCTTCAGACAGAAGCCTCTTGTCGTCATTGGAGGTGGTGACTCGGCCGTCGAGGAGGCCATTTACCTTACCAAGAAGGCTTCCAAGGTCACTGTGCTTGTTCGTAAGGACCAGCTCCGTGCCAGCAAGGCAAACGCCCGTAGATTGAGCACCAACCCCAAGGTTGAGATCAAGTACAACACCGTTGCTACCAAGATCACCGGCGAGGACAAGCCTCGTGGTCTTATGACCGGTCTTACCATCAAGGATATCAAGTCTGGAAAGGAAGAGGATATTGCTGCCAATGGTCTTTTCTACGCTGTTGGTCACGAGCCGGCCACCTCTCTCTTTAAGGGACAGCTGGAAATGGACGAGGACGGCTACTTGGTCACCGAGGCCGGTACCACTCACACCAACATCGAGGGTGTTTTTGCTGCAGGAGACGTTCAGGACAAGAAGTACCGTCAAGCCATCACCAGTGCAGGTATGTATTGCCGGATCCTTGAGGTTATTCATTCAACACGTGCTGACAATTAAACCAGGTTCTGGCTGTATCGCTGCTCTTGAGGCCGAGAAATTCCTCGCTGAACACGACACCGGTGTAGAGAAGGGTATCGAGGACCAAGAGGTCAAGAAGAGCCAGACCGATAGTGATGCCCCTGAGTACAAGCAAAACCCCCTGTTGTAGTTTGGATATGTCCAAACTCGCGCGACATGTGGCAATTGTATAGAAATAGACTTTGATTCTTCGGCGACCTGGTTCAGTTTGTATAAAGATAAGGCCTCAAGAAAAAGGACATCTTGTCATAATCTTTCGTGATTGGCATACTCTGAAGAGTGGGTATAGAGCAAATTGGAGACACAGAAGCAATAAACCGATAACAAAAAGCGTCAGACGGACTCGAGCAACTCCTTCAATGTGATGCGAAGGTGCAGATAACTGCAAGGGGGTTCACCATTATGCGCAGCACGACCTTCGAGATGAACGTAGCCATATGCATGTTTCTAGGCGTGATGCTGATGTTGCGGAGCAGATAGGTTGTTGAGCATGTTAAGAGCATTCTGAAATGCTTCGACAACCTTGATGTCTATGTTCAAATTCATTAGCGATGTATTGAGAAGGCGGTTCCAGAGGTTTGACCTTACAATGCGTTCTTCTTTCTTCAAGCTCGGTTTCCTGTCTTTCAACCAGAGCGCTCTGGGTCTTCAAACTGAAAAAAAAAGGTGTTAGAAGAGAGTTTAGTGTCCTCCGTGATAAGGCATACCGCTGGTGGCTTCGCTTCTGTTCGTGATCTGAGATGGTCTCTGCCCAGAATCCGAAGTATTGTGACAGAGATTCGAATTCTTCAAGATGCACATCCTCTTTAGCCTTGCACTCTGCCATGGCACTCAAGTATCTGGCTTCTAAGTCTTGCCAGTCGAAGGGGTTTATTTCATCCTTTGGATCAAAAGAATCCTCATGATCACTGTCGTCAGGTGGGTGATTGGTTTGCTTGATAGGGGTGGTATTCTCAGAGGCCATTGTATTGTTTCCGGGAATGTTACAGACGTTCACGACATGATTTATCAAGGTGCTGAAACTAATAGGCAGTCACGGACCCGGGTGACGCGACGCGTTTGATTGTTCACACCCCCTCTTGATTGGTTCAACACTGCAAAGATGGAAGACCTTCAAAGAGACCCACAATTGATTTTTCTCTCTCTGAATAGTTGCTAGACTCGAGCGAGATCTGTACCATTCAGCAGCTAGATTTAGACCAACACGTTGTTGCAGGATATGCAACTCAGAGGGGGGGTCACGTTACTTATTGTGACGTGCATTTAGAAGCGTGACTGGTGTGCTCAACAACTCGAACATTTCACCTTCACTTGTGACTCGACAATCGGGTGCCAGACGGTCACACTTCAGACAAGGAGAGTCTCGTACATGCCTAGACTAATCGAGAGTGTTTTGGCGCAGTAGCCATCCCAGACGCTGGTCATTCGCGAGCACTTCAAAAAGTCATAAAGAAGATCAATCAATGCGCAAGTAACCATTACACAGAGATACTGGACCCGAACCTGGGTATCAGCCGAACGATGGAATGCACGATATGCTCTACTGCGTTTCCGTCCCATGGGCAACCAACATGCGCCTCGTGTGCTCGGGCTCTGGTTTATCAGGCTCGATTAGACAGATTGGCAGATTTGCTCAGCAACGAGACACTCCGCAGGCAGGTTAAGCATATAATCTCTCCGCCCCAAGACCTCCTATCGTCCTCGCTCTCTTCTGGCCCGGAGCTGGTAGACATTACCGAGTGTGCAGGGAAGCATGCTCATGCGCAGGTCTTGCGGGAAAGTCAGGCCATCCGCGTGCGCTGCTCTATCATCAACGACCAGCTCAACCAGCTCAGACAGAAGATCGAGCAAGCCCGTCAAGAGAATATCTCACGCAAGCTTGAGATCAAACAGCGGCATACCGACATGAAACGTGAGAGGACCGAGATGACTAGCCGTGTACCTCAGTTGCTCGAACCACTTCACGCAACTATCCGTCGAAGTCAACGGCGGCTAGACAAAGTACACGCACGTACGCTCGAGGGTCGCACCAAGTTGTGTCAGGAGACGGCGAGATTGGCGGGATTACAGCAAAAGAGGCGACGCCTGCCTGACGGTAGCATCGTACACGACTATACCATTGGTGGCATCTCCATCATCGACCTGCGCCAACTCAACTCTGCACAGCCTCAACTCATCAATGCTTCACTCGCCAACATATGCCGTCTGTTGGTTACATGTTGCCACTATCTATCTGTTCGTCTCCCTGCTGAGATTACTACACCTCATGCAAGCTATCCTCATCCTACCATATTCTCTCTGCAATCTTCATATCAGGGCTTCCAGCTTCCCTTCCCAGGCTCTACATCTACTCCGTCTTCCTCGCGTACTCTGGATCATCGCTCTCTACCCAAACCACGGCTCCTCCATCTAGACCGTCCTCTGGTTGCTTTGGCAAAAGAGGACCCTGCTAAGTACAACTTGTTCGTCGAAGGAGTCGCCCTGCTTGCCTGGGACGTCGCATGGCTCTGCACCTCCCAAGGACTTAATCTTTCTAGCGCATGTCAAGTCGTTTGTCCTGTGGGTCTCAATCTGTACACTCTACTCCGCAAACATACCAGTGGAAGCTCAACCCCTCAGCCAACCAACCCTGACCAGCCCACAAGTACTGGCCAGCCTTTCGGTCTGTTCTCTCATGCGGGTGTCCCCCAGACTTCTTCTTTGGTTGAAGGTGGCGATGTGATGCGCAACTGGCGGACCGCCTCTTTTGCACGCTTCCTTGACAAAATTAAGCAAATTCTCTTCCATGATATGTCAGGAGCAGAATGGGAGGTCATCTCCGGGGACGACTTTGACTACGAACGGGATGACGAGCAGGCGGTACTTGTGGGTGGTTCCAGAGCTTCTCGTCCGGCGGCTTCGATCACTTCGTCTTCATCGAGGCGAGTTGTTGAGTCTGAAGACGCAGCAGGAGATGACGGCAACAAAGGCTACCTAAAGTTAAAGAGTCGTAGAGTAGACAGAGTGTGAGCAGGTGATCAGCGGGACCAAGGCAGCCAGGGATTGTTCTCTGCACGGCTCTCGGTTCATCGTGCAGAGACAAGCTGTAATGTGAGCTCGAGATGAAGAAGCGCAGCACATCCATCTTTAGATGATAGGCACAAGAACCAGTCTTGGTCAAATCTTACAGCTACACTGCGAAGAACCTGATATACACTATATTCCTCATGACCACACATTCCGAATGTTATTGAGATAGAGCGTAGTAGCCTAGGGCCTCTGAAAATAAGGAGATCTTTCTTTTTGACGCTGTGTGAGATATCGTCCATTTTATCGTTTCTCATTGATGTTGGGTTTACATGAACTTGCTCATGAGGCCCATGAGACCACCGCCGCTGCTGCTGCCAGTACCACCGCCCTGGCTCTTCATGAACATCTTCAATGCCATCTGTGCTGCAGATGCAACGGCGTCTTGCTTGTTGGCTTGCTGGTGCACATTGCCTTGAGAGCTCTGCTGATCTGTAGAATTGTCAGTCGAAGTACCATTTGAGATGTCACAGTTCGAACACATACCGAAGAGCTTGGCGGCTTGAGACATGGCAAGACCGATGAAGTCGTTCTGGCTCTTTCCATGACCCGAAGAGCTGCCTCCCTGGTTGAACATCTTGAGGGCCTGCATAGCGGCAGCTGAGCCCATGCTACTGGAACTGGCCTGCTGAGGCTGACCACCTCCACCGTAGTACTGCTGGTGCTGCTTGACTGCGTCGTCCTCGTCGACGTCTTCCTGCTTTGCCTTGTGACCTGAGAGCATGCCGAGAGCGGCGCTGAACAGGTTTGAGTCTCCCGAACTACCAGCATGCTGGGCTGCAGTGTGGGCTGCAGACGAGTAGTCATCGGAACCACCGGGAACACCACCGTATGAAGTGCCGCCGTAGCCGCCATTTCCACCATTGTTGCCGCCGTTGTAGCCACCTCCATAGCCTCCGTCGTTGCTGTTGTTGTTGTTGTTGCCCCCATTGTAGCGATCAGCCTCGCCGTAGCCAGAGCCGTATCTTGTCTCAGGGTTGTTGGAGTTTACTCTGTCTCCAGGGCCACCATAGCCTTCCTGGCCTCTTCCGTAACCACCAGGACCAGCCACAGAACTACAGCAAGCAGTTAGCGAGGTATGTATTGCTTTTGGAGCTGAACACCAACCCATAGCCTGATTGGCCGTGCTGTCTCAGCTCATCTCTGCGCTCATCGTAGCCAGACTGGCCACCGTATTCGGAATTGCCTTGACCGTAACCGCCTCCGCCTTGGGAGCCGTATCCTTGTCCACCGAATTCACTCTGAGAGTTTCCGTACTCCTGGCGGCCACCTTGTCCGCCATGTCCGCGTCTATTATCGTTGTTGCCGTACTCATCGCCGCCGTAGTTGCCACCATCACCACCACCGTAGCGCTCGTTTCCGTATGACATGATCGAGGTGCTGTACGTTGCGAAGTCAGTTAGGGTCCTTTCGCGTCTCACTCGCGATCAGGAGATGGGACATACTTTGTGTACTTGATGTGCTTTCCTGATTGGACGTACGTAGTTAAGTGAAGTATTGGGAGGGTGAAAATGGAAGAAGTTGATGTGATCAGATCCTCATGAACTTGATCAGCTTGATCAGCACGCATGTATTATGATGTCAATAGCGGGGCATAAGCTCTCAGCTCCGGCGCCCAACACCAGCACGTCGGCAGTATCACCCTGTCTGACTCATTCACTCTCTGTCTATTATCGTCCTCTGATTCCTGTATGTCAGGCAGAACTTCTTAACTCGTATGTGAATTGCCATGACGCTGTTGAGTTACGTGTTACTTCGGTCAAGGTCACAACTTCTATCCAATAGTGACAGCTGACGAATTTCGCCAACAAGCATTTGTTACTGTCTGATTGAAACTTCGCCCACAACAACATCACTCGATATATCGCGTCTCCTTCGTTTAGCACATTGCAACCAAACATTTTGCGATCTTTGTTCGCCAATAGACTGCTACTGCGTCGACTTCCGCCAAATTCTCCATTACAGCGCATACGCTGCTCGAAAACATGGCAGCATCAGCGTCACCCAATCCAGTGGTCTTCTTCGACATTACCGTAGGCGGCGAGCCTTTGGGCCGCATCAAGATGGAACTCTTCCATGATGTCGTGCCCAAGACCGCCGAGAACTTCCGTCAATACTGTACGGGCGAGACCAAGAACCATCTAGGACACCCGCAAGGTTACAAAGGATGCAAGTTCCACCGAGTCGTGAGTTCTGCAACACCTTCGACGCAGTCTTGGACGACACTGACATGACGCGACAAGATCCCGAATTTCATGATCCAAGGCGGTGACTTCCTGAATGGCGATGGAACTGGCTCGGCTTCTATCTACGGCACAAAAGCCTTTGCTGACGAGAACTTCAACCTGCGACACGATGTCGCTGGCCTACTGTCCATGGCGGTAGGTGTCTATCAACATTAATTCGATGCACAACCGTCCAAGATGGCTAACATGATCATTGTAGAATTCTGGTCCAAACACGAACGGATGCCAGTTTTTCATCACCACGGTCCCATTGCCTCATCTCAACAACAAGCATGTTGTCTTCGGAAAGATTGTCGATGGCATGGACGTCGTGCGGAAGATTGAGAACGTCAGGACCAACGTGACCGACAAGCCAATCCAGGATGTAGCCATTTCCCAGTGCGGAGAGATGTAGATCCGAGCATTGCTCGAGCTTGGTCTGGGGCAGATGAGAAGTCACAAATATAGCGATAGAGAAGGTCAAGATCAATGGCACAATTCACTGTGATAATGCAAGCATAAGATTTGAAGCAAAATGAAACCACTCCAAAAACCAGCGCCTTGATCTCCCACGAGATGTCTGACCCTGTCGCTAACCCTAATACCTGACGAAAACACCAAACCCCAAATAGGACCGTTACTGTTGTTCCGGAGAAAGCCAGAGATATCCCGCTGCCAGAAGAAACCAAAATCAAATGGGTATTCAAAGACTATCTTGAAGTTCCAGCTTCAAGATCGCCTGGCGTAGTGTTTGTGGCGTTGGTCTGCGCCGTACCTGAGGCGTTTCCTCGTCGAAGGGGGTTTGCGAAACGAGGCAACCTGCTGAGCCATCCACCTTCAGACTCAGGTCGAACACCTGGACCAGGACCTGTGTGCACGACTTGAGGGAAACCATGCTGGTCGGTGTGAGGCTCAACCACCAAGAATCTTGGACCGGCAAGCATCATGCGTCTCCTGCCCGAGTTGCCTGATCTACGAGCACCAATCCAAGCAGAAGCGGGGCTCTGGGGCATACGCATACCGCGTTCCCTGCGTCCGGTGTCGTCGGCATCATCGGCAGCACGAGGCTTTGGAACGTAGTAATCGGCCTTGCAGAGAGGGCAGCACGCACGGCGGGAAGTTAGCCATGGGTCCAGACAGGCTGCGTGGAATGCGTGACCGCAGCTGAGACCACGAACATCATCATCGTCTTCGAGGTTATCCAGACAGATGGCGCAAGTGTCTCCAGGGGGAGCGGCCATCTCAGGCGGTGCGGCAGTACGAATGGGGTCATCTTCGTCATCAGACTCGTGGTCATGGATGGACGAGGCAACAGTCTCGGTCTTTTCCAAGGGAACCTTGTCATAATTGGTGACGGGAGCAGTCGAAGAGGCAGCGGTAATGGCAGTGGCATGGTGATGTTGAGCCATTTCAAGAGTGGTCAGGGGGGTCTGAGGGTCTTCGGGGAGGTCCGGGAGGTGGTCATGCCTGATGCTGGGAGCACGACTCGGGGCGGCACTGACACCGCCGGCAGTGGACAGACCGTGGGCTTCGCGCGAGGCTCTCCAGATCTTGTACTTTGTGAGTGGGAAGCGCTCGTTGACGTCGTCCATGGTCATGAGTTTCTTCTCTCTACGGCGTCTATGCGGACGGGGCATGGCCATGAGATCGATGGGATTGCCATCCTCTCCGAGAGCGCGCTGGCGGTTGCGTTGATTGTAGCGGAAACAATACTTGACGCCGACAATGATCCTGAGGCAGTGGGTCAGCAAAGGAGCGCGCCAGGGCGGACGAGGCATGCATGGCTACCATAGGTTTGTGAAGACAACGCCGAAACCCAAGGCGACGAAGAACAGAAGAGGTGAGCTGGTGGGACCGCTGCCGCCGCCCGAAGAGCCGGTGCTGGTAGGCGAGGCAGAGAGCGAGGCGGCTGCGCTCGGTGCAGTCGTCGTCGTGGCAGACATTTTGTGTGTTCGATTAGACCCGCATACCACAAGCAATTGACGGACGCGAGCAAGCCGACAGTCGAGGTTGCTTGGTTATTAGCAGGACGAGTGAAGTGGCGCAGAAACAAGAGACCGAGTCGTCGATAGCCAGCCAACGTTGGAGTACGGTAGGAAACGGCTCGCTTCCGAAATGACGCCCGCGAGTCCAAGGTCGATTTCTGCTCTCGTTACAAAGCTACCTATCTCGTGAAAGGCCGGGTGAGCAACGAGGAACACAGCGTACAGACGTCAATAACTTATTGCGAAACGAGTCGGCACGCCTGGTGTTGGAGTGCCAATAACTTGTTATTGTCGCAGCATGCAAGATGCGACAAGCAAGAGGGAAATGACTTAGCGGCCGTCGCTTTGACTCCTCATCTATGCCGATCCTCGACTTGTCGCCATCATGCATCCTCCCGAGCCTAGTTGCCATTCGCTGTGCTATTCATGAATCGGGGCTTTTTTTTGGTCATTCTATATCTTTGGAGTATCCCCCCAGGTGCTCAACCGATTCACCACTCAATTACACGCGCATTGTACGGACTAACCCGCCACTTGGCCTGATATCTCCACACTCATATACTTTGTACAAGTTTCTCCTGAGACATGTTCCAACGCCTTGTTTCTCAAATGTATTCCAGTATCTATGCCCATGCACCCACTAGGGCCATCAATAGACCTCCAGCAACCACAGCACCACACGCTTGCAATCGTTTCTTGCCCCGGAGAACCTCGTAGCTCTCATCGCTCAAGAAGTCCTCTGCTAGCAACTCAACCAACCCCGCAAACAACAGCAAACCGCTGCTAATAGCATTCATAATGCCTACCATGAGCAATCCAGTCTGACTGAACGGGTCGTAGAGGTTGTGAACCAGCAGTCCGATGGCTTGTCCCACGGGTGTAGTCGTCCCGTAGGCTAGGGCCATTAACCACGGCCGAGGAGAGCGCTTGGGGAAGATGGTGATGGCCGCAATACGGGACCCGAGCGCTAGTCCTTCAAATGTTTGGTGGAATGAGATGGCTACAAGCAAGACGATGAAGGAGGTTCCTGTGGCCACAGAGACCGCCATGCCTATGAAGACACTGTGGAATAGGATGCCTGCCTCAAGGAGTAGGCACTGCAACAACATCTTCTGTTGCTGCTGGTGGTCTGAAGGCGAGCCGGTTCGTTCCAAACTTGGTTCGACCGCATGCGCATGACCATTGGATAGCTCCCCATTCCCGTCCATGTGCGGATCCAGCTCATCCAAATCAAGATCCGAATTACCACTCCCCGTGTCTGTACTGAGACGACCTTTCGGCGCCAGGGGTTCTGTGTCGTTGTAGTTTCCATTCTCTTGCCATTGCGAAGCATCTTGCAAAGCCATGGCCTCAGCAGCATCTTCCTCTGAGCCTATCTGGGCTTGACTGAAGGGCCTATAACTGTCACTCCGGCGGTGTGATGGGCGGGAGCAGGCGTCGCGACTACCTCTTCTCAGAGGAGTCATATCTTCGTGTTGTTCTCCAGGGGTCACGTACTCGCTAGAGTGGGAATGACCGGCACCTTTCGTAGCGAAGAACATTTCTATACCCACTACTAGCATGACGGATATCATGGCTATGAAGCCAGCCATGGCCGGGTATCCCTGGTTCCAGAAGGGTGGCAGACAAGGGTCGGTCAGGGAGGTGAAGGCAGTAGGTAAGAGATGCACAAAAGCGGTCGCGATCAGGACGCCGGTACCGAAGTGCCTTGAAAGGAAGAGGAACTGGCGAGGCACAGGCATGCGCGGGACCCTTCGAACAAGGAGTGGAAACGAGCAAGCTATGCACAAGGCACCGTCAGCAAGGCAGTCGAGGCACAAGACAATGACAAGACAAACCCAGCGTGCTGAGCACGAGGATCAGGAACAGCGCAAAGACATGCAGCGGCATGTTGTAGTCTTTGGTGTTGCTGGCGGTGCCGCAGGCAGGGCGGTCGTCATTGCTCTGGCGGCGGAGCAGTTCGGCTCGCAGCACAGAAGTCGGTATGTCGCTCCATGTGGCCGCAGTGTCGTCTCGCATGTCGACAGATGCGCGCGTGTACTCAGGACGACAACATTGGACGGAGGAGAGCGTTTCCCCTTATTCTTGCACCTAAACACGTTATGAGATTCGTATCCTCTACCTCCGCACGCACCGTTAGACTGTACACGAAGCTTCGGTTCGTCCCGCAGCCACCACCTGCAGATCTGCAAACCTTCCACGCGCCTGGTTCAGTGCTTCGACAGCGTGCAGTACTGTACATCTAGAGTATGCTGACCGTGCGCTTGCCGTGTACCTGACTGGTCATACACGAACATCTACTCCTCAATCTCTTCCTGCTCGTCTGTACTTCCCACTCTCTGCAACCTAGATCCAGGGCCGTGGGAATCTGCTTGTTTGCCAATATTCCCACACGCTCTGGACTCGACCTCCCGGCAGCGCCTCGCCAAGTCGTGAACATGCTCGTCTTCGCTGCCTTCCCCAAGCTCTATCAAAGCTTGATCGAGTCCGTAAAGATAATCTTTGTTCTCACCGCTGGGCCCTCTGCTCTTGACGATATGTTCTGCTAACCCTTGAAGGTCTTGTGGACCCATGAATTGCGGATTGTCCGGGAGTCCGACGTAGACCAAGCAGTCAATAGGTGCCGGTAGCTCGTGCGAAGCGGCGTACGTCTTCGACACGTGAAAGGGCGTATACTGAATACTATATCCGTTGATCTCACGAATGTCGAGGTACTCTCTGACTTCTGCTACATGTCTTGCAGGTATCTAGAACAAAGTTAACTCGTGTTCCTGGAATCCTTCGAGGGTCGCTGTATCGACATACCCTGTACGCGGCACCCCAGGTTGTTGGAGGAGCATCAGAATGCTGGATAGCAGTATTAGACAGCAGCTTTCATGCAAAGGCGTCCTAAAATACCTGGTCCGTCAAGGTCTCCCAGTGTGATCTGTCGATCAGTGTGACAACCCGGCCAGGGGCCTCTGGAGTTCCACGGTGATCCTCACTATATCACCGGCATCAGACCAGTTCTAGATCAACATTGAACGCTTACCTTGCCTGCCAGAAGCGCCGTACGTAGCCTTCGACATAACCAGGAACCCTGAGATCTTCCCTCAGTCAGTTGGCGTATGTAGCATGAAGAGACCAAGAAAATGAGTACCAAAGTGCGGCGGTGGTTTCCAAATCAGACTCCTGTGATGAATATACATGTAAGGAAACGCTCGCACTATACTGCAGGAATCGCTCATCTAATGTAACGAGTACAGTCAGTATGGTTCGTCACACAGTAGGTACTGGAAGGTGCGATGGCATAGAAAACTAGCGGTAGTCGACTCATGGCAAACATACCTTTTACCCATATCCAAAAAGCCAAAGGTCTTCAACCATCTCTGAAGCCATGATTGTAATTAGATATAACTGCGTATAAGAGTATCCGACTCGGTAAGAAGTGCTAGAAATGTCCGGTGGAGGCGGAACTCTGTCCAGTCAAGCAAACAAAAGCAAACAGAAAACGAACATGGAGAGCACTTTCAGGTGGGATTAGATATGAGACAACAGCAAGGTCAGCCATTGTCACCAATACGAATGAGGTATGTCTTTTGTGATAGGAGCAATATCTAAAAGTGTTCATGATAGTCATGGCAAAGAGGTTCGAAAACGACCTGCAGCCCAAACGCCCGTCTTCATGCTTGACCCATGCATGCCCATATCCCAACTCCCGCTCGAACGCAGCAAACCGAAAAAGTGTACATTATATCATTCGCGCCCGTAGGTGATCTTCAACCTCTTCGCAGGCTTGTTGTCTTCATCATCGTCCTTGTCGGCAGCCTTCTTCTTTTTGCTATTTGCCTTGGAAACAGTGCTACCAGGAGTGGGATGGTTGCTTTCTCTCGAAGCCAGCTGGGGAGCTACTGATGAGGCAGGTGTTGGTACGTGTGAAGGGGTGTTGGTGGCCGATGTTGGGAGATCCGAGTCTTGTGCCTAGATGATGCGTTAGTGGTCTGGTCGAGAACGAGAGCGTTACATGGTATTGAGCATACTCTGATCCACGACATGGAGCTTCGTGAAAAGATGCGGTCTTCGTCGCGAACTCTGACTCTGGCCTTGCGATCGTCGACGGACTTCTTGTCTCCTCCTACCACGACACCCTTGACCCAGCCGTCAAATCCGCGCACTATGTTGCCAGCACCGTTGGTTTCCTCGAGATAGCTACTCTCCATCTTGTAGATGTTGTCCTCGAGCGCCTGTAATTGTTCGTCGAGCTGTCGCTTCTTGGCCAGGGTGCTCTTGAGCGTGTTCCGGAGGCTCTCGTAGTAGGGACGGCCTGGCTGGTCCGTTGCGGTTGCGCTGGCCGGCGCATTATCAGCCATTGTGTTGCGCAGGCAGCGAAATTGATCAGATGAAGCAATGGTCTGTGAACGAATGGTTTAGAGAATATATCCGTGTTGGTGTCGCCCGCCCGCGCTGTGTCCGTGTCGCGCGCCGATCCGACCCCACATTTCTCCGGTTCAATGCCTTGGATCACTTTCACCTCACTTCTTCACTCTCACTCTCACTCTCACTCTCACTCTCACTCTCAACTTTGAACTCTGAGGCTCTACTCTCGACATAGTCGACTATCCCCCTTTGCCTATCTTGCGCATGGCAATAATCTTGCTCTTGAGGAGTCTTTCTCTTAGCTCACTTGCCGTGGGCCTCTTATCGCCGTGTAGTGCGAGGGCTGCCGAAGGGCTCAATAACCTGTGCTTGGTCTGCCATCATTAGCATCTATCCTGGTGCGAAACGAGCAGAGCTGCATGTCGCGGCGAGATGGTCATCATAAATATATGGTATAACAACTATTGATACACTCAATCCCACTTGTAACCTATGAGCGCAGAGTAAGAAGAATCATGTGCTCGAATCGAATCGGTCTCATGACATTTAAGAAGTAATACCCACCTCCTCTGCTGCTCTAGCGCTGCTGTTTCCTTGATTCTCGTCATTCATCTTTGTCGTGGTCTCGTTGGCTTCGGGTGTGTACCGTCTCCCCTCATGTGGCTTGCTCAAAGATGTCGAACGTCTACGAGCATCGCGAGAACGGCTTCGAGAACGCTGTCTGCTCTGACTGCGACGAGATCCGCGAGTCGTGCCCGAATGTCGGTCCTTTACAACATTAGCACGTCTGTCCTGCATATCTTCGGAGAATGAAGGGGAACGTCGACGATGCGGTGGAGACACGCTCTCGTTGCCGTTCCTGGCGTTGCGACTCATGCGAGATCTAGAAGGTGTACGAGATCGATGACGCCTCGGTCTGGGGGAAGAACTCGAGCCTCTTCTACGCTTTGGAGGCGGTGAACGTCTTCGTGAATAGGGCGATACATCTCGGCGCCGGCGCTCTCCTCGTTGAGAATCGGCCGGCCTCTTCGAATGCCGATGTTCTGTGGAACGACTGCGACTGCGCTCGCTTGAGGTGTTGCGTCGTACCGTCCTTCGTGATCTGGGCGGAGATGCACGGCGAGGCGACGATGAGCCAGGACTACGACGTGCGACAGAAGGCGATCGCTGGCGTCTCTCACCCCTACGGCCACTGGCATCTCCTGCTGGCACGTACGAATCCGTTTCTCTAGCCGAAGGTCTGTTACGACGAAAATCCCCAGAGCCATGAGATTGTCTGGAAGGTGGTGACTGCGACCTGGAATAGTCCCTGGGAGGTCGACGATCAAGATCGCGGCCTCCACCGCGGCCTCGTCCCCGACCACCCCGATCTCTGCGGTCGCGGTCGCGGTTACGAATACTCTCC
>JGI24891J29808_1000570_pt1 | contig 17322 bp, 30 predicted proteins | sample FreactcultuFSWF8_FD_29808 | JGI IMG/M metagenome (IMG submission 29808) | reverse complement strand
GCGGCCGTGCTGGCCCTCCTGGGCAGGAATGCCAGCGCAGCCGCCGGTGTGGCCACCGCGAGCCGCACCGTTGGCGCTGCGGGCATTCCCTTTGGCGGCTTCAAGGGTGCCATGAAGGCGAATGCCGCGGTGGCAGGAGCAGCGACCCTCTTGGACGTCTATGGCATCGCCAGCAACGATCAGCTCACCAGCCAGCAGAAGAAGATTGGATACACCAGCGCGGCCGGCGGCTTGCTGGGCGGGTTGGGAGGTGCAGCGGCTGGTGCGGCCATTGGCACAATGATCTTCCCTGGCATCGGCACGCTTGGCGGCCTCCTGCTCGGTGGGGCTCTCAGCATGGGCGGCAACTACCTGGGCAGCAAGGCTGGTGAGCTGGCCGGCCAAAGTATGTTCGGCGAGCCTTCAGGTGAGAAGGTCTCCCAGGCACTGGCCGACAGCATCAAGAGTAATCCCATTCAGGGCCAGCTCGATATCAAGATCGCCATTGACGATCAGGGCAGAGCGTATGTCGCGAACAAGACATTCCAAGGACAGAATTTGCGCGTTGATACAGGCCCTCTCATGGCTTATTGACCTCATCCAGTTTTCAGAAAAACGAAACTCGCACGAAAACAAGACTAAAATGTAGCTCCCAAAAAACAGGGGGGCAAATGAACAGATCAACACCCGCTGCGCTGGCACTCGTCATGTCACTGCTTTGCATCGGCGTAGCCGCGCAAACTCAAACCGAACTTTTGCCGCTGGCCATGAAGGGTGACTACCAAGCGCAGCGGAATCTGGCCTTTTCGTACGCCAGTCCTGAAAAGGGTGAAAGGTCCGATCCCATTGCAAGCTGTGCCTGGTATTTAGTCATACTGCAGTCAGGTAGTAGTAAGGTCGGCTCGGCCGACGCCGGAAACGTGCGGACCTACTGCGGTCCGCTTCAGCAAGAGGATCGCGTTGCAGCAGAAGCTCGCGCGCAACGATTGCTGAAGCAGATCTACAGATAGAAAAGCGAAACTAGTAATTACAGAAAAGCGAAACTCGACAAACATCTGCAACCGGGCTATATTTGCGTTAGGTGCCTAGAAAACACTCAACCAGACGGTTTGCCACCCCGATAGCATGTGGTATTTTTTTCGCCTATTGATTTCTGTCAATGGGCGGGATGTGACGGCACATACAAGACCCGAAAGGGGAAAACCGTCAGCCGTCCTCTGGTGCGGTTTTCTAGCATCCTGCCCACCCGCCTAGAAACGGGTGTCTTTCGAGACAACCAGGAATCTAAAGAATCATGACCACATCTCCAGCTGGCAGGCCGTCGCCTGCCGACACTGTTTCCATATCAAAAATTCTCCTATCGGATCTTCGAGCACAGATCGCTGAAGTTCACATCGCTCTCGACAGCCTGGCCATCCTGCTCAGGCGCAGCCAGGACAACGTAGAACACGGCTCCGGCATCCTGCTGGGCATGTTGGTGGAGAAGCTGGAAAAGGCTGACAGCGACCTCACGCAACTCGCACTCAGCGGCTAACACCGCCCCCCCTGCCCGTGCATTGACGGAACGGGGAAACTCGACACCACTTCATCGTGCGTGTCGAGATCCCCGTGGACTTCCGAGAAATTCTTCAACCTGCTTCCTTCCGTGGCATTCCCTTTAAGGTGAAGGCTGCGGAAGTCGCCGTGGGCCGCTCGGTGGTCGTGCACCGCTTCCCATTCCGTCGTCCATTCGGCGAAGATCTCGGCCAGGACACGACCGAGATCATCGTCGATGGCTTCATCATCGGTGACGAATACCTCAATGGCCGCAACAAGCTGATCAAGGCACTGCTGCAGCCTGGCGCCGGGACGCTGGTACATCCCACCTACGGATACCTGGACGTCAAGCTGGTGGACAAGACGCGCCTGCGCGAACAGTTCATCGAGCAGCGCGGCATGGTCAGCTTCTCGCTGAAGTTCATCGAAGACAACGACGAAGACGAACTTCTCTCCCAGGTCGATACACAGCTGGCCGTCGACGCAGCCTGCGATGCGGCCTACGCCTCCCTGGAATCAGACTTCGCCGACAACTTCAGTATCAAGGGCATGCCCGGCTGGTCGATCGAGTCCATCACCAGCGAAATCAAAGCTGCAGCAGACGCGATCTCCGACCTGCGCCAGCGGATCAGTTTCAACCTCACAGGCCTGTCGTCCCTCGTGCTGGCCGGAGAACAGTTCAAGTCGAGCCTGATCGGCCTTCTGGCCACGCCGAATGCCTTGGCCACGGAGTTGGGATCGCTGGTGCGCGGGGTCGTCAACCTCTTCGATTTCTCTGCAGCCCAGCAGTCGGTCTTCGGTGAATCGTCAGCCGTGCGGCGCCCTATCAACCAGCTCCTGGGCTTTACGTCGTACGGAGCAACCCGCCCGACGATTGCGGCGACCACGCCCGTTCGCTCTCAGCAAGCTGCCAACCAAGCAGCGCTTTTCACTCTCCTGGCCCGCGCCGCAGTCATCGAAGCGACCCGTGCATCCACGTTTGAGGTCTTCTCCAGCAAGGACGACGCAGTCGAGCTGCGCGATACCCTTTATGCCGCCTTGGAAGAGCAGATCCTTGCTGCTTCGGATACCGTCTACCGCCCGCTGCTGGACGTTCGTGCGGCCATGGTGCAGGACATCACCGATCGTGGCGCAGACCTGGCCATCCTCGTTGCCACCACCCTGACCGCATCGATGCCCGCACCGGTCCTCTCCTATCGCCTGTATCGCGACGTCGTGTACGCCGACGAGCTGGTGGAGCGCAACCAAGCAAGCGCTGAGCTGATCCACCCGCTCTTCTTGCCGGCCTCTGTCCCCCTGGAGGTACGCCGTGTCTGATGGTATCGATCTGATCATCGGCAGCGCTGTGTACGGGGGCTGGAAGAGCGCCGTCGTGCAGACCGGCCTGGAGCAGTCATCCAGCCGCTTCAGCCTCCATGTGGCGAGCCGCTGGTCGGAGAAGGTGGAACGCCGCCGCATCTACGCGGGTGATGCATTCTCCTTGCGGATCGAGGGCGAGACGGTGATGCAAGGCTTCGTGGATGATGCAGAGCCATTCGTCACCGACGAGGACTACGGCATCAATGTCACTGGCAGAGACACCACCGCAGATCTGATTGACTGCTCGGCAATCTACCGCTCGGGCCAATGGACCAATGCGAGGCTCGATCGCATCGCGCGCGACGTCGCCAGTCCCTTCAACATTCCCGTGGTAGTGGACGTCGACGTCGGTGACCCATTCCCTAGCTTCAACATCGAGGAAGGTGAGCGAGCCTTTGAAACGCTCGACCGGGCGGCACGGATGCGGGGCGTTTTGCTCACGACCGATGGAACTGGCCGCCTGATCATCACCCGCGCCTCGACGGGCGCGGCTGTCGCCAATCTCACCCAGGGTGTTCACCGCATCAAATACGGATCTGTCATCACCTCCTGGAAAGAGCGTTACAGCAAGATCATCGTCAAGGGCCAGGGCAAGGGCAATGACAGCGAGTTCGGCGCGGCAGTCGCGCACGGATCCGCTTTTGCCGTCGATACAGCCATCAATCGCTACAGGCCCCTCGTGGTGATTTCTGAGCAGCATGGAAAGGGTGTCAACTTCCAGGCACGAGCGGAGTGGGAACGCAATATCCGGCGTGGCCGCGGCACGCGCGGCCGCTTCATCGTGCAAGGCTGGCGCAACGACGCCGGGAAGGTTTGGCGGCCGAACATGCTAGTCAATGTCCAATATCCTGCTTTGGACATCAGCGAGAACCTGCTCGTCGTGAAGCCGGACTTCTTCCTCGACGAGCGTCGAGGAAAGGTGACGGAGCTGCAGTTCGCGCATCCGTCGGCCTTCGAAATCATCGCCGGCGTGAAGGCTACGCGCCTCGGCCGCCGTGCCACCGGTGCCAACGGTATGGAAGTGAACAAGAGAGAAGCGCGGCACCGCGCGAAGAAGGATAAGGACGCGGTAGGCGAGATCGTGACCTTTGAGACCGGCACGTACATCGGAGGGAACCATGATCGATGACTTGCGCCGTCTCCTAAGCCCGCTCGAACGTAAGATTCGCCTGCTCGCAAGTCGTGCCGTTCTCACCGTCCGCAGCAGCAATGCGCTCATGCAGGTGAAGGCCCTTGAAAACGAGCCTCGCGATAAAGTCGAGCTGTTTCAACAGTATGGCTTCCGGTCCGCGCCGCAGGCCGGTGCCGAAGGCATTCTCATTGCGATCGGCGGAGTGCGCGACGCGGCCGTCGTGCTCTGCATGGATGACCGTCGTGTGGCTATCACACTGCAGGCCGGCGAGGTAGCCATGTACACCGACGAAGGCGACTCCATCCATATGAAGCGCGGCAGAATCGTCGAAGTCACGACCGAGACCTTCGTCCTCAACGCCAGCAAGAAGGTGATCCTCAATTCGCCCGAGGTTAAATCCACGGGCACGATCACGGACCTGAGTCTGGGGAACAGCGTCACGGTCGACCAGCTGCGCCAGCACCAGCTTGCTCATACACACCATGTCAATGGGACCAACGCCGAGAGCAATCCACCGACACAGGGGCTGTCATGAGCGATATCGCGACAGTCTTCGTCGACTTTACGACCGGGTCTGACTACGCCCTCGACAGCGTGCTGCTGCAGGACGACGACGGCCTGACCACGGCCGTGGTCATGTCCCTTTTCACCGATGGTGAGGCCAAGACGGATGACGTTCTACCAGATGAGACCGGCACAGACCGCCGTGGCTTCTGGGGTGACCTGTTCCCGACCGTACAGGGAGACAAAATTGGCTCCCGCCTCTGGCTCAACGTCGCAGCCAAGCAGCTGACATCCGTGCTCCGTGCCGACGAACGGTATGCCGCGGAAGCCCTGCAATGGCTGGTTGACGATGGAATCGCCGAAGGCCTGGAGATCACAGCAACCAACCCGAGAACGGGCGTTCGCCTGCTGGAAGTGAGGATCATGCGGCCTGATGGCAGCACTTTGCGCCTCCAGTTCCAAAGATTGTGGGAAAACACCTATGGCTGACTTCGATATTCCGTCCCTCCGCAAGCTCATCACGGATGCGGAGAGCGACATCCAGGGTGAGCTTCCAGGTACCGATGCCACCTTGCGGCGCCGGAATCTGAATGTACTCGCACGTGTCATGGCTGGATTCACGCATGGCTTGTACGGCTTCATCCGCAATTTTCTGAAGCAGTGCCTACCTTGGAGCAAAGGCTTCTTGCTGCGCCAGTGGGCCGAGATCTGGGGCATCTACCAGGAGCCACCAGTGTCTGCTACAGGCGTGGCTACGTTCCCTGCAGCGGATGGGAAGGGAATCGACTTCGATCAGAGGATGCAATCTGATGCAGGGCTCGAATACGCCGTCGTGGTTGCCGGCATCGCATCCGGCGGGTCCGTGTCGGTTCAAGTCAAAGCGGTGACTGCCGGTACCGCCGGCAACCTCGCGGCAACCTCTAAGCTGACCTTGCTGACCACCGTTGAAGGGGTAACGGCTGAAGGTCTCGTGGGCAGCGACGGTTTGACCGGTGGCCGGGAACAGGAATCTATCGACAGCCTCTGGGCTCGTTTCCTGGAACGTGTCCAGAAGCCTGCCCATGGCGGGAACGCCGATGACTATGTCACATGGGTCAAGGAATCGGGCGTTGGTGCTACCAAAGTGTGGGTGCGCAGCGGCCTAGATGGGCTCGATACCGTACAGGTCTTCTTCATCTGTGAGAACAACGCTGACAGCATCATCCCCTCCCCTGCCTTGGTGGCCCAGGCCCTCGCCTATATCCAGGAACCGAGCCGCAAGCCGGTCGCGGCCTCGGTCGGGGTGTATGCGCCGACGCCGAAGATTTTCGCTCCGACGATCCGGGTCGTGCCCAACACACCTACGGTCAGGAATGCAGTGCTCGTTCAACTCAACGACCTCATCACCCGCGAGAGGGATCTCGGTGGGAAGCTTCTTATTTCTCATATCAATGAAGAGATCTCCCTAGCTGATGGGGAGACAGATCACACGCTGATTTCACCCACTGCGGATATTCAGTGCGCGGCGAACGAAGTGCTGGTGATGGGCACGCCACAGTGGACCGCCTGAGATGGAAACCAGAAGCCAAGATGAATACACCCAGGCGCATGCGCAGTTCATGCCCACCGGCCTCGCGTGGCCCCGCAAGCGAACATCGGTACTCATGCGCCTGGTGCGGGGACTGTCTGCCGCAGCTCCCCGCGTGGAGTCCTTGCTCAACACCATTGCACGAGAACTCGATTCGCGCAGCGCGAGCATCTTGCTCGGCGACTGGGAAACCTTCACAGGTCTCCCGGATGAATGCACCACTGCAGAGGCCACCGTCTCTGAACGGCGCGCCGCTGTCAGTTCCAAGCTTGTCAGCACCGGTGGTGCCAGCGCCGCGTACTTTATTTCCATAGCGGCGGCGATGGGAAGGCCTGGTGCCACAGTCGAAGAGTTCGCAGTTCGTCGCTTCGGCAGCCGATTAGGAACCCGTTACTACGGGATCCAGTGGCGCAACGTATGGCAGATGAATATTCCCGGAAACGGGTATGTACCGAGGAGATTCTCGGATCGCTTCGGCGGCCTCTTCACGCAGAGCAGCAACGGGTCTTTGGAGTGCCGCGTGTTGAAACTGAAGCCGGCTCATACCGCGGTAATTTTTAACTACGAGGTATAACGATGGACTACCCCCTTAGCCGGGCCAATGCGCTCGGTCTGTATAACGGCAAGTTCACCAATGGCGTTCCGGGGTTGCGAGCAGCGTCAGTTGACGATGCTGACTTCATGAATGTGCTGGTGGATTCGCTTCTCGCGGTACAGACCGCTTCCGGACAGACTCATGCTGAAAGCGACACCGGCCAGCTGGTGAAGGCGATTCTTCGCCTGATTCAGCGCCAAGTGACGCTGACTGACAACGGGGCGGCCGCGAACGTGTACAGCGCAGCCAATGATATTCCAATCGTCAACCAGACACTCACTACTGGACTGGAACAGCGCCTGGTTATTGCTCACACCAATACTGGAGCGAGCACGTATGCACCAGATGGCTTGGCTGCGAAGCCCATTTACGGCATGGGAATGCTACCGCTACAGGGAGGAGAATTGCAGGCGGGCGGAATCGCGACGCTCATCTATTCCGCCACCGCGAATAGCAATAGCGGCGCATGGATTCTCATCGGTGCGGCGGGTGGCGCGCCACAGATACCCGCAGCAACCCAAAGTGCACAAGCGCTGCAGTATGGACAGGCGCTTGGTTTTGCCCAGACGTATCAATTCCCTTCCCGAGCTGCAGGCGTTACCTACTACAACACCACGACCAGGCCTATTTTTGTCTCTATCACCGGCGTGACGACCAATGACACTAGCGGCGGCAATGTGCAGTTGATTGTGAACGGCCAAGCTGTTGGAGGAGTGAACGGTTCGCAAGTCACTAACGGGCAAGGCTTCGGCACTGTCGCGATTGTCCCGCCCGGAGCAAGCTACCGGCTCGCTCTAGGCGGTTTCGCCATCTTGAGTAGCTGGACCGAACTTCGGAAGGACTGAAAACATGCAGAAATACATCGACCAAGAGGGGCAGATCCACGAACTGGATAGTGACGAATTCGAGCATCTACTGCCCGAAGGCTGCACGAAGATCGACGAGCAGACCGCCAAGGAACTGCTGGCACCCTCCCCGACTGAGCTGTGGCGACGCCTCCAAGCAGATGCACGAAGCGCCTTAGCTGCGAATGATTTAGTGGCGATTCGTTGCATTAAGGCCGCTGTCGAATACCCGACCGCCTGGCGTGACTATGACACGGCATTACGGCTTATCGTCGCCACCGAACAAGGGGACGCTGCCACAGGCTTACCTCAGCAGCCTGAGTACCCTCCCGGATCGTAACGAAGAAACACCGATCGGAAACCCTGGCGACTGACCATCAATAAGGACGACGAATGTCTGAAGAACAATTCCAAACTCGCGGCCGCCGGCTGTTTGACACAACCATCAACGTGCAATCTGCTGTCGGGGCCTTCGCTGGCGCAGCTGCTGCATGCGCCCTGGGTTACTTCACTCTGGTGAGCCGTGTTGAGAAGCTGGAGGGAAAAGATATCGTGCATGAAGACCGCATGAGCCGGATCGAAGTTGGCATGCGCGAACAGCGCAGCGAAACGAATCAGCAGCTCAGGGAAATCAAGGACGGCCAGAAGGAGCAAAGCGAAAAGATCGACAAGCTCCGCGACCTGATGATTCAAAACAGCCCCATGGGGCGTCAAGACATGAGGAGGTGGGTGAAATGAAGTCAATTTTTGCAGCTGAATGGGCCGCTATTCGCACCTGGTGGTCGGTATGGATTGGCGCTATCTCAGCGGTCATCGTGACGGCCGTACCCATCATTGCCGATCACTGGCCCGATGTCGCTCCCGGCTTCGTCGCTCTCTTCCCGAGGCACGGCGAGCAGGTAGCGCCGGTGATCGGCCTGCTGCTGACTCTCGCCGCACGGCTGATTAGCCAGCGTGCGGTCCTCGATCAAGTGCGCAAGATTTTCAACAAGAAGGAGCAGAGCGATGGCAAATCAGAAACTTAGCGAGATCCTGGCCCTGGCCATCCGACCGGCGCTTTCGCTGTTACCTCCCGGCCTGAACTCCATCGAGGCACTGGTCATGCTGCTGGCCATCGGCCTCCAGGAGTCCCGCTTCGAAGCTCGGCGCCAGATGGGGAATGGACCGGCGCGCAGCTTCTGGCAGTTTGAGCTGGGCACTAAGGAAAGCCGCGGGGGTGTCTGGGGCGTCTATCTCCACGGCGCCAGCAGGCCACTCCTGGAGCGATTGTGTGCAGTGCTGAAGGTGCCTTTCACTCCACAGGCCATCTATGCAGCCATGGAGCACAACGACATCCTGGCGGCCGGCGTGGCGAGGCTGATGCTATTCACGGATGCGCAGCGATTGCCAGCAGCAAATGACGCCGATGCGGCTTGGGCTGCTTACCTCCGGATCTGGAGACCGGGGAAGCCGCGACCGGAGACTTGGCCGGCATACCACGCGCAGGCGCTGCAGGAGGTCGTCGGATGAAAAACCTGTCCCCGATCCTGCGCGAGCTGGGTGCTGGTCGCCTGTCATTCTGGTGCCCAGGCTGCAACGATGCGCATCAGATCCTCTATGGCACCGGTCCAGGGCCGCGGTGGGGGTACAACGGCCACGTAGACCTGCCCACCTTCACACCCAGCATCAAGGTGACCTGGCGGGAACCGAGTGACAATCCGGCTGAGCAGCTGGACGACAGCAAGGACATCGAGAAATGCTGCCATTCATTCGTGACGAATGGCCAGATCGAGTTCCTGCCGGACTGCACGCATGAGCTGGCCGGGAAGACCGTGCCCCTCCCTTCTTTTCCACTCGGATGGGGAACATCATGACCATCACCGTAATTCTCCAGATCCTCTCCCTGGTCGCTGGCGTCGCTGGTGCACTGTTCGGATATGTACGGCACCAGCAGGCGAAAGCGACTCAGGCTACGGCAACTGCCCGCGTCTCCGAACTGGAGAAGGACGAGGCAAAAGCGGATGCAGCGGCCGCAACTGCCCGCGTTGACGCTGTAGCCGTACGGCAGCAAGTAGAGACGCAGAACGCAGCCAAATCCTCACAGGAGGTACAACATGAAATGGACCAATGGCGCATGTAGCGCGCTTCTCGTTGGTGTGGCCCTAGCGGCGTGCACGGCAGTCCCCGCTCCGCAAGCACCGGTGACAGTCACGCGGACGATCGACACATCCTGCGACCTGTTCAAGCCGATATACCCCTCTTGCAGTGACGTCGTTGCGGACACGACTGCACGCCAGATTGTTGAACACAACCAAGTCGGCGCAGCGCACTGCGGATGGAAGCCACCCACGGGTAGCCGTTGCAATGCTCCGCCAGGTAAGTAAGCCACCTTCTATCAGCCCAACAAGGAAAATCAAATGCCAAGCCCTGATATCGCCAACGGCGTGCTGAAAGGACTGATCGACGCCACCGGAGTAAAGGTGTTTGCGGTCTCGCCCTCCAGCCGCGTGAATCTGACTGCCACTCTCAAGAGCGGCGCCACTGCAACTCGCAAGATCGAATTGTCCGCTGATGGTGGCGATGAGTTCTTCCCGGTTGATTACGACGTGACCACGGCAACTATGTTGGTCCTGGCCATCGGCACCCCGATCTCCCATATTCGATTCACCGGTGCCGCAGGCGATACATGGAGCGTGCGATGAGCTTCCCCGCTAAAGCCAGTTCCCTCATGCTTGATGTGATCGATAACGGTAGCTCGGTCCTTGCCGTTATTCCCAAGGGCTTGATCTATACCACGTTGCAATGGTCCCGCGTGGACGGCAACGGTGTATCGACCGATATCGCAGGTGCAGCTGGAAATGCAAATCCGTACATCAAAACCACGGCGGACCGGGGATACGACCTCTCTGCACGCGCAACTGGAGTTTCGATCGGTAGCCGTAAGACCTTGAGAATACCGGCTGTTGCGCCCGGGGCACCCACCAATGTTGTAGCCTCCCCGGGCAATGGATCGGTCACCGGCGCCTTTACTGCGCCAGCAGACAACGGCGGCAGTGCGATCACCGGCTACCAGATGAAGGCCTATCGCGCTTCGGACAATGCTTATCTGGGCAGCGCGAACGGCAGCACCAGCCCCCTGACGCTCAGTGGCCTCGCGAACGGCGTGGCGGTTTATGTGACCGTCGCTGCTGTGAATGCCATTGGTGTGGGCATGCCGTCGGCGGTGTCCAGCAGCGTCACGCCGAAACTCGCAATCGCAAGCCAAAACATTCCGAATCATGCCCTTCTCACTGTCGGCGGGAATAAAGGAATAACGACCGGCTGCATGCAGCAAGAGGCATCTGGGCAAGTTGTCGCTGTGCGTCTCTGCATTGCTACGAAGACACTGAGCAGCCAGGTGCTTCCGCAGTTCAAGGCGGTCGTCGCTACTTCCGATACCGCAGGCGGGAACAACGTGAACGACACATGGCAGCCGAACGTGAATGGCACTGCGTACCCCGCATTGGCGGACGGCCAAGGACGCGGCTGGGTTCCAGTGACGTTCAATGGCGGCCAGCCGAACATTGTTATGCCAGCTGCTACCGGCGATAGTGCAAATACAGCTAACGCGGTAATTCGTTCTGACCGAATCGCGCTACCTTCGCGCCCGCGCAAGAGCGGCGAGACTGGTGGTCCTATGTTCCTCGCCCGCATTGAGCAAATGCTGGGTACGGGGCAATGGGCCTATGTTGCCGGCAGCTATAACCCGTATGTTGCAGCGCTGGGACAGGCTGGCATGAAGGTATGGCGCTCTTCCCGAGTGGACAACTCGGGCGTTTCGAATCTGGCGTTGAATCCGCCCGACCTGAATTCCTGGTACATGCTGCCGTTCTGGTTTGAATTCGAGTACGCACAGCCGCATATTGCGCTGATCGTCAGCGGCGACTCCAGATACTCCGGCGGAGGACACCCTGTCATCGATGGGCTTTCTTGGGCGGTGCAGCCGTTGCAAGCAGCCCAGCTTCGGCTTCCGATTGACATCTGCACGCTCGGTGCATCTGGATTTTCCAGTTCGCAGTACATGAAGCTGGTTACGGACTATTTGAGTGCAGGCGGCAGCGGCACGCACGTGCTGGTGCCGGTTCACACTCCTAACGATGGAATCACCACGTCCACCCAGGGTGATGCCGCGCTGGCTCGCGTCGATTCGTTCATCAACACAATGACTGCAGCGGGCATCAAGACCATTCTTTCGACCGGCTATGCTTGCGGATACAACGGCACGGCAGAGCAGCAACGGCAGCGCATGATCCAGTGGGCCAAGGATCAAGCTACAGCTGGGCGCGTAATTCTGTTCGACAATGATCCGATCATTTCGGACACTACGACGACGCCAGGGACTGGCGTCATCAGTGCGTCTTATTTCTACAGCGGCGACAATATCCATTGCAACGGCGCAGGCAACACTGCGATGGGCAATGCATTGGCAACGCTCTTCCAAGGTTTGTGATTCAGTGGCCCATCGAGGGCTGCATCAGCGTATAGACCTAAGCTGCGCCAGTCTTACAGTGCCCGCTTCTGAATGGAAACGGGCACTTTTATTTCAGCTTACCGAGCCCGAGTTCTGCCATTGATAGAACGACTTGGCTGACCGCCTGGCGCTTATCAGCAGACATGCTGCGATAGCTACTGAGCAGGGCCCTTTCGTCTGGCGTTGACACTGCTCGATCGCCTTTCGCAAGATTCTCGAAAAGCTTACCTGCATGCGCATATTGGACTGCGTGAGGGATAAGCGCCGATGGCGAAGAGAAGAGGAAGTAAGAGCCAAGCTTTCCCGCCTCTAGGTCCCTCATCATGTCGCTGCCGATCTGCAGAACTCTGTGAATTCCGAACGCAGTCGCGCGTGCCATCGTGCGTGCCCCCAGCACACCGCACACAATCTCAACGAGGCGATAGTTGATATCGCGATACTTCTGATGGCCAGCGCTGTCTTTGCCGTCCTTGACCTGCACCTGTGCCGGCTGGCTGAGCACTATGGCCACACGGCTTTCATCGGTGATCACATCTATTTCCCACCGCTCGACAAGGAGTTCGTCGAGCAGCTCGTGTGCAGATTCATCACATAGGCACGCATTGACGGAGAACGGACTCCCCCGACCTTCCAGAAGCCAGTCGGTACGCACATTTTCGATGCGGTGAAGATGCGCCAGCGACTCATACGAGAGGCCGTTTCCCTTCATCACGTTCTCGATACTGATCTTTGGCAGGCCGATGGACTTGGCCCAGCCGTGAAGCGCTCTTCCCGCTGCAAGGAATTCAAGGCGTTGTGCGAGCGGGGAAAGTTCTTTGTTCATAGGCGGATAAAACTCTTGCAATTCCTAGATTTAGGAATACAATTCATACAAATAGGAGTCTTAAAGATTTTTGAGGAATCTTTAAGACATGGGGCGGGCTGAGTATAGCAAACGGGGCTATCGAAATATGAGCAAGTCAGCGGTAAATAGGGGCAAAAAAGTCGCGCAGAGCGCAAAACCTGACTTTGTGATGATCACCTTCGGTGTTCGTCACCGCAGTTTGGGAAAACAATTCTTCAATCTCCTTTCGAGCACCGATCAGAGCGCATCGGGTCTCGCCCGTGATCTCATCGCACGCGGGATGAAAAACTATCCGAAGTAACCGGCCTGCCGCCCCTTCCACGGGGCGGCAGGCTTTTCTTTTTCTCGCTGGATGGACGCTCCAGCACACCATCAGTGTGCCGGAGTCCAGCAATAGCGGTTTATTAATCTTTCGCTGGAATTCATATGTCGCACAAACCTTTGTTTGATGTGCAGGAGGCTTTTCGCGCCATCGTTTTAGAACATGGCGTGCCAAAGCTTGCCAACCTGATGGGGATGCCGGTCGGCTCCCTCTACAACAAGGCCAACTCCAACGAGACCAACAAACAGAAGCCGACATTGGCCGATGCCCTTTTGGTCCAGGTCCTCACAAAAGACCATCGCATCGTGGAGGCCATGGCGGCCACGCTCGGCGGGGTGTTCATCCGCCTGCCCATCGATGAGACGGTCTCTGACGAGGCCCTCCTCGATGTGATGTTGGAGCTGGGCGCCAAATCCGGCGAGTTCCACCAGGAGATCAAAGACGCCTTGGAGGACGGTCGCATCAAGCCTGACGAGCACCAGCGCATCGCAAAGCGCGGATGGAGCTACATCCGTGCAGTAATGGAATGCGTAAGCCGCATCGAGGGCATGGTCGATGACAAATGATCGCCGCCCGCCACCATCGCTGCGCCGCCTCGGGGTCACTCGCGTCGAGCACCAGATCCCGGCCGGCAAAGCCGTCGATATCTCCGCGATCTTCCTGGCCCTTTTCAAGAGCCAGCTCATGAAACAGGTTTTCACCGAGAAGGCCCGCCATGAAGAGACCCGACCCGAGGCAGCGCTCGCTGCACCTGCAGATCAACCTGCGCCCACCGACGGAAGCCGAGCTGCGAGCAGCGTACGACGCCTGCGTGTTCGACAAGCAGCGCCTGCCCTTCGAGGCAGCGTTGGAGCACCGGTCGATATCGCTGGCCCTTAAAAATTTCGCCCAAGCGGCACAACTCCGGAGGAGAACTTCATGAACGAGAACAACAGCGACGGAAAGACCAGGCCGATCGACTGGCTTTCAGCCCTGGTGGCGGTGCTCCTGTTCATCACCATCGCTGGCCTGCTGGACGGCACTTTCTAAACCCACCCGCGCTGGGGAGCGCGGGCCACCCATACGCATGGAGAACCACATGCTGCGATACCTGACACCAGAAGAACGAAAGCGGCTTTTCAAGGCTGCTGGGCAGTCCAATGACATCTACGCCCGCCGCGACAGCGCCATCATTCGCGGCCTCTACTTCTCCGCCGAGCGCGTGGGGGAGTTCGCCCTGATGACGGTGGGCGATGCTGAAGCGGCCCTGGCCGATAAGTACCACTTCATCCCGAAGGAGAACCGCAAGGGCGGCAAGCGCGATCACAGCGTGTACGTCACCTTGGGGCTTTCGAAGGCACTGCGCGACCTCTTGGAGATCCGGATCCTGATCACCGGCGAGGAGAAACCTGCCAAGACCGCCCCGCTCCTGGTGAGCCGTCAAAGCACTGACCGGCCGATGACGGTGCGCTCGATCGAGCTGCGCCTGAAGAAGTGGGCGATCGCCGCCGGCCTCACTGACAAGTTCAGCCCCCACTGGCTGCGGCATACGCGCGCCATCGACATCATGCGCCGGAGCAAGGCCGCTGACCCACGCGGCGTCGTAAAGGCTGCTCTCGGCCATAACTCCATCGCCTCGACCGGGGTGTACACCGGCGTCCTGCGTGAGGATGTTGAGAACACCCTCGACGACCTGGACCGCCATCAGGGCAACCGTATCACCCGCGCCGAGCTGCGCCGCCGCTTTGATCGGAGACACAACGATGACTGACCTTCTCGGGCTGCTGGTCCAGTGCTGGATCCTCGCCACCAGCGCCGGCTCCGTGCTCTACATGACCCGTGGTGGCGAAGAGAACCGCCGCCTTGGGTGCTTCATCGGCCTGGCGGGCCAGCCCTGCTGGTTCATGGAGACCTTTTCGTCGCACCAGTGGGGCATGTTCCTGCTGGCCATTTTCTTGTCGTATCGCTACCTGCGCGGCCTCTGGGCGCGCCCTCTTTCTGGAGTTTGACTATGACTGCCGTATCTCACGAGATCAAGCCGATCTATGGCTTGCCCCTGAAGGCCGAGGCGATCGCGCCCCGCAACCTTGTCCCTGCCCGCGTGACCATCATGCTGCATAACGATGGGCTCTTCGCTACCTCCAGCCTCAACGCCGACCAAGCGCGCGAGCTGGCCGCCGCTCTCATGAGCATGGCCCTCGCCGTCGACAAGATGAACAAGTGGCGCGTCAGCAGTCTCGTGGAGGTCTCGCAATGACCTATCGCATTGGCGTCCTGCTCGTCATCAGCAAGCGCAGCATGCTCTTGCGTCTCCTCGGTGCCTGGCTCGCCGGGGTCCTGTCCGCCTTCGTGCTGGCCGGCATGCTGCCGGCGCAGCACATTCAGACCTCGTCCGCGCGCAACAGCTCGATCAAGCCCAGTTCCTGGTGCGCCCGACCGCTGGCGCCCTCCTCGATCACCAGCAAGTCCATCTGACCTACCGAGATCCCAAATGAAACCGAACTCGATCTATACCACCCTCGGCAACTACGTGAGCCTCACTGAGGCCACGCCAGCCGACATCCACATCATCGACATCGCGCATGCGCTGTCCCAGATCTGCCGCTTCGGTGGCCACACTCGCCAGTTCTACTCGGTGGCACAGCACAGCGTCGGCGTGGCCGACCTGCTGCCCAAGGAGCTGAAGCTCTATGGCCTGCTGCACGACTCGGGCGAGGCCTACCTGGGCGACATGGTGCAGCCCCTGAAGTGCATGCCGCACAACAGCGAGAACCGCGAGCTGGAGGTCGGCATGCTGGCGAAGATTCACATCGCCTTCGGCCTCGATCCTTATCCATCGTCGGCGGCAGCAGCGGCAATTCACGAAGCGGACCTCGTGATGCTGGCTACCGAACGGCGTGACCTCCTGGCACCGGATAGCGCACCTTGGGCGGCCCTTGCCGGGATATCGGCCCGCCGGGCTCCCATCACCCCCAAGCTCCCCTTGTCGGCAGAGGCTGAGTTCCTCCGTCGCTTCAAGGAAGTCACCGGCCAACTGTGAGGAGACGGACATGAACTTGCAATACCTCGACGAGATCGCGCGAGAGGCCTGGGCGGGCAACTACCGCCGCGTGGGGCCGCTCTCCACTGGCGAAGTGCTGTATGTCGCCCTCGCCTCCGGCCGCATGCGTGAGCTGGCTCCCCAAGATTCGATTCCCTACGCAGTTGATCGCGTTGGCCCTGAAGCGATGGAGCACATGCTTGATGTGTGGCGGTCGAGTAGCCAGCCCGCCGAAGGGAGGCAACTGTGAACGCCCGCCAGCCAGCAGAACCACCTATCAAGATTTTTGGCCTCCTCCTCCTTAATCCAGACCAGAAGGATCTGATCCAGAAGCACTGCTTTGGTGACTGCGGAAAGATTTCCCTTGCGGGCTGCATTGACGATCCGCAAACAGGAGGACTGGGGGTCTGCTGTGAAACGGTATGCCCGTGGCTCAAGGCCGAGATGGATGAACCCTACGGCAACACCATGTCGTTCGGGAAGCCCCACCAGATTTATCTTCGCGCCATCACTGACAACCCCGGAGAAACGAGCCGCACCTGCATCAGCTGCGGCGCCAGGACCAACGTCGCCGGCGAACTGCCGTGCGGTCACTGATCTCATCGAGAACACATACATGAAGCGAGACACCTTTACAGGGATCAAGGACAACGTCCATGAGATCCGCCACTTCCACCTGTTCGGCGCTATTGGCGGCGGCGCACGTGGCTTCAGCCGGGCCAGCGCCCGCGTGGGCAACATGGTGGCCAAGTTCCGCTGCATCGGCAGCGTGGACGTCGATGCTGCCGCGAACCGAGATTTCGGCCGCCTGGTCGGAGTGCCGGCCACGACCCTGGACCTGTTCGACCTGGACCAGTATCTGGCCTTCCACGGCCACATGCCGCCGCCTGGCTGGCGCGAAGCGCTGCCCGCTGATATACGCCGAGCTGCCGGCGGCGAGCGCCCGCATATCGTGTTCCTCTCCGCACCGTGCAAGGGCTTCTCCGGCCTGCTGGCCGAGGGCAAGAGCAAGACCGACAAGTACCAGGCCCTCAACCGCCTGACCCTGCGCGGCGTCTGGCTGATGCTGGAGGCCTGGGCCGACGATCCCCCTGAGCTGATCATCTTCGAGAACGTGCCGCGCATCGCCAC
>JGI24891J29808_1000569_pt1 | contig 17362 bp, 33 predicted proteins | sample FreactcultuFSWF8_FD_29808 | JGI IMG/M metagenome (IMG submission 29808) | reverse complement strand
CTCCTCCTCCTCTTTTTCCGTCCTTCGTCCGGTCTTACGTACACTTTCGTACATAAAATACCCCGTCCGTAGAAACGGACAGGGTAATAAGTGCTAATCGGAAAATTGTATCAACTCAAAAGCTATGGCGTAGCTTATTTCTTTGTATTGTCCGCAGATTCGGACGCGGCGCCTTGTTTCTTTAATATGTCGACCGCTTCAGCGTCCGTAGTCGCTACGCGTGACTTCAATGCGTCCGGGTTAGGGGTCAGCAAATTCTTTAAATCGTTCGCTTTCTTTTCTGCGTCTGTAGGCGCAGGAGCCGCAGGGGGCGCGGGTTTGTCGATTCCTAACTGTAACCTATACCCTTTATTTTCGGTTTCCAGCGCAGCAACTTTTTTCTTTAAGTTGCTTATCTGCAATTCAAAATTGTTCATTTGTATTTTATTTTATAAGTGAATAATTAAAGAGCTACAACCAATTTGTAGGTAACGCCCCCTACAGAAACTTCTAAGTATTGCGTATTGTCTACGGTTACCGCCGCCGTTTTAGGATTACCTAACAACCATACGCGCGCCTGCGCCGCAGGTACTGAGGGGTCTTGCGTTGTAATACCGCCGCCTACAAAGTCCGCTACGCCGTTTTGTAAATATCCGGGAGGTGCATTTACCGCCAATGTAGTTCTTGTTAATTGAGAACTACCGCCGCCCCCGCCGTTAGATAATTGAACTGCCGCGTTGCTGTAGTCCGCATAGTCATTCGTTACCAAATTTTCAAAACGAATGTCGCTGTTAAATAGGTTCATTGTATAGTTAACGCCGTCCGTTCCCTTTATGTCGCCGTATTGCAATTGCAAATACGCGGTAGGCGTATTTAGGTTTGACAGTTTAACCGTAGTCGTAGACAGTAAAACCTGATTTTGTAAACTGTCATTCAGGTCGACATATTCGGAAGATAGCGACGTTACAAAAGTTCCGCCGGGGTTTGAATAGCTTAATTGCAGGGCTGAAAATGTACCGCTATAGCCCGCAGTATTTTGGACGTATGCAAACGTATTTCCTAACTCTAAAAAATTCGTCCCGTTGTCTGTCAGGTTCAACGTAAAGCCCGCCGTATAAATATAACGGTCGCTATGAAATTCGGCTGCGTTGGTCGGTTCGCCGAGCGCGTTACCTAAAACGATTTGGGGCGAACTACCTGAAATATCAAAGGACAAACCGTTATTCACTAACGCGTCAATTACCTGACTATTATTACTTACCTGTCTAACAAATACAGATAGCCCTGCCTGCAAAAGCGGCGCGGTCGGTAATACGTTCACTATAGACATATTGCCGTTGACGTTAAACATAAAGCCCAAATCGGGCGCGCTGTCAAGTGACCCTACCGTTATATGTGTTTCCGGTGCGCCGTCGTCAAAGAATGTAAACCCGGTTTGCAGCGCGCCTAATGAATTGCCGTAGGTAGTCCCAAAATAATAACCGTCGTTTGCTGTCCGGCGTAACCAAGCCATTGTTTTGTNTCCGTCAATGGTTATCATGGAATAGCCCGTCCTGACCCCGGTAGCTCCGAATGTAGTCAAGTCTTCCGTTACCTGAAAACCGCCCATATTAGGGACTAAAAAGGGGTCTGACGGGATTATTTCGGCTACCCGTGACGCGCCATTTACTAACGCGCTGTCCAGCGAAAAGAATAGTACATGGGAGTCCATGTATATTTCTCTATTAGAAGACAATTGCGCCGTTACTGCCTGCGCAGTACCCAAAGCCCCGCCTAACTCCAAAATAGGGTTTAACGGGTCTGTATTGTCTGCGTAGACCCCGTATTGAGCGTTCACGGTGTTAACGAAACCGTTGCCTATATAGTCCTTCACTTGCAGCAAAGTCAATTTCTTTGCCACATTGACGCCGCCGCCGTCCTGTACCGGGAAAATGTCGGTATCTAATGGTGTACCCGCGTAGGGGTCTAAGTTGTAAATCGGTTTTGGTAAACCCATAAAATAAATTTTAAAAGTTAGAAATTAGGCATCCCATAAAATAGCGTCCGGCGTAGCGGGCGAAAAGTTAATAGAATCAATTAGGTTTGTCAACGGATTACCGGGCGCGTCCGGCGTAAGGGCGAATTGATTAATACCGCAAACATACAGGTTAATTACCGGGGTTTCCCCTAACGCTAAATATGCCGCTAAATCTTCCGCGTAAGGTTCGGTATTCCCTACTAAATTAATGATATAAATACCCGGCGCACCGTACAGGGGTTTAAAACTCATATCGTCAATAAATTCTATCAATTCATTAAACCGTTGTTTGAGTGTGGCGGGGTCAGGCGTTGCCAGTTCGCTTTGCCAAAAATCTATGGCAGCGTTACCCGGTGCAATAAATGTATTATAATAGGCGGGCTGCAAATCGAAGTTTAAGTATTTGTACATATACTCACTAAAGATAGTGGACGCATAAGCGGTCATACCGTTAGAGGTTCCCTGTTCCTGCGCGTTCGCAAAACCGAACGCAATAAATAACGCTTGCAACATTTCAGCGTATGCCGCCTGATTTGCTGTAGTATCTAAATAGATACGTCCGCCCTGAAAAACATTTGCTTCGCCCTGTGGCAAACCGTCAAAGAAACAAAGCCCTACTATTTCAAAGGGAAACGGAAAAAAGAAAGTCAGCGTATTTGCTACCGGGTCGATAATTCCCGGTATGGCGGAAATTTGACCGCGCACCTTTTCAATATCTGAAAAGTATTTGTTCGTGCATCCTTTACGTGGCATATTTTAAATTTTAATTGTTTACTAAATGACCCGTCCGTAGAAACGGACGGGGTAGAATCCAATATCCCCTACCAATGGGTAGGGGGTATTAAAAAATGTTTTTTATTTTGTCCCGAAATACGTACAGCAAAACTATGGCTGCTAACGCTAATATATACACCCAATAATTTTGAACGGCGGCGACTACGGGGCTAACGGGATAAATCGAAATCGTAGAACCTAAAGACCCGGCGTTGCCTACATAGTTGTTATAACCGGGGTATGAAATAGTGACCGGGTTCGTAGGGTCGGACGTCGTAAAAGTGTAGTCCCCGTTTTCGCCTGTATACTGTGAATTGCCGGGGTTTGTCCCGTCCTGTATTAACGCCCCTATAAGGGGTTTGCCTGTGTTGCCGTCCGTGACGTAGCCGCTTACTGTTATGAATGCCATAATAAAAGATTTATGCGGGCAGTTCTACCGCCGCTATTATTTTGGTAAAAAAGTCGCGTTCAAAAAAGTAAATAATGATAAGCACTAACGCGACGATAACTAAAAACTTTACAAGCCCGTCCGAACCTACGACCGGGGTTAACAAGGCGTTCGGGTTAACGCTGGANGCCGTAGCGTCCGTGGACGTGTCGCCCCCTGTACCGTCCGCGCCATTTGTCCAGAAAAATTTTTTATTATTCAGGATAAACCTATAGACTTCTAATTCCATTTTTTACAGTATTTAATATGTTTGAGAATGTCAAATTTCCGTATTTTTTCCACGTCATAAAGGTAACGATTGCTAAGGCAATTATTAAACCTATTGCCCCGTAGCCTGCGGCGGGGTTTGCCTGAATCAGCGTTCCCAATTCGTCCAAAATATTTTGGGGAATCATAGAAATACCCTTTTGAATGTCTGCGTCCGGTATCATAGCTGAATACTGCGCGCCTAATTCATGGTTCATAATTGCCCGCATTAAGGACGCTAAGACGGACGCGTCTAAGTTTATATCCGCGTTCGGGTCGATACCTCCCATGTCCTGACATACGGCGGCAATATAGGCGGCGGTATCATTTTCGGACGGCGGGGCGTACACGGTAATAATATCGGTTATAGACGTTAAACCGTCGTCATTGTATTTTGTGCTTAAGTCGTACGCTAAAGCGCGCAGCCCGTAAGAATCATCTGAAAAGGTTATAAAACCGTTTTCGCTTCCGACTGCGCCTATCCAGTTAACCCCTACGCGAAAGTCGCCGGGGTTGTTATTGCGCAGTCCTAAAGGCAGGTTTGATTGTCCGCGAAAGTCCATAACTATTTTTCTTTTACCATTAATAAAAATACCAACACCAAAACGACTATAAAAATAAATATAGTCGGATTAGCGACCGGGTTTTCTAAAGCCTGCGTCCCTACGGTAGTCGCTATATTGGTAGCATTCACGCCGGACGCGTTCGCTATGGTCGCCGGGGCGGACAATTGCGCCGCGTCCGCCGCGCGTATAGCCTGACCTGTAGATACCGCCTTTTTAAATACCGCCGTAAACGCCGCTACGAATAAAGGGGAAACTGCACCCGCGCTGGCTATAGTGAACGCCGTACCGACTACCGCAATAATAACTAAAGGCGCGGCGTTTAACACCCCGTCCCAAAATGTCGCGTGACCCGTGGGCGCGGTCAGGTAGTTCACGTTGGACAAATATTGTTCTATAGTGTCCAGCGTGTTATACTTTGTCCGCAGTTCGTCCCAATAGTTAAACCCGTAGGGAACTAACGCCGTGAAATCGTAGGGGCTGTTTAAGAACTTATCCAAATACGCCTGTATGTATGTATACATCCAGAACAAACCCTCTATTGCTTCCGCCCCCGTGGTCGGGTTACCGTTTACGTCATAACCCTGCGTCCACGCAGACGAATTGATAAATGACATTCCGGTAGCGTTCGTTTCCGGGTAGTCATACCAACATAGGCGCGGGTTAGTATTGGTTTTATCCAATGTAATTTGAAGCAAAGGAAGGTCAGGCGGATAGACTGCCTGTATTTGTAGTTTCGCTATAGCGTCGTTCAGGGTCAACGGCGCGCCGGACGCGTAGCCTAATTTTTGATTATAGGCTATAGCGGCGTTAGTATAATCTACCAACATTTGGGGCGTTACGTCATACCAAAAGGAAGGCACGGGGAAGCCCATATTATTGCCTGAAATAATCGTGAACCATCTATAACGCCCGTCCACATACGCGGGCGGGGGTAATATAACACCTTCGCCCGCCCCGTCGAACGGTATAGGGGACGGGGGCGGCGTCTGTACTGTCTGACTATTCGTTAGAACGGTAGAAAGCGGCGCGCCGTTTCCGGGCGTGGGTGTCAATACCCCTGCGGTTTGGGCTGCGGTCGCTGCGGCGGATAGTGGCGAACTTAAAGGCATACAATTATTTTCTAAATAAAATGAATAGCAACACCAATGCGGCAACGATATAAATGACCGTATTACCGGACGGGCTAACGGTCACGCTGGAAACCTGCGGCGTCTGCGCCTGTAGGGTCGCGTTTTCGGCGTCCGTTTCTGTAGCGTATACTGTAGGGGCGGCTACGGGCGCGGTGTCGCTATTGGGCGCAGTAGTCGCCGGGGCGTTCCCGGAAGCGTTAGCGGCTGCGGTCTGCGCCTGCGCCTGTGCGACGGGTATACCTTGTGAAAAGGTAGGGTTCCGCATACCGACTACGGTAGCCATTTGGGGCGTCTGCGGGGCTACTGTAGGGCTTTGCGGGCTTGCTACAGGGCTTTGGCTGTCCGGGGTCTGTACTTGCTGCGCAGGAATTACCGGGGGTTGCTGCGTGGTCGGCGGGCTTGTTAAAAACGCCGCCGGGGTTACCGTCGGATTAGGTTCTACAATAACGGGCGCGGGGTTCACATTTGCGGCTGGCTGCGCGGCGGTAACTACAGGCGTCGGTTGCCCGTTGCGTAGGGCTAAACTGGTTTCGTCTGACAGCGCGCCCCCGGATTGGACGGTCTGCAAAGCCCCTAAAACTGAATTACCTATTTTGTGTGAACCTGTCCGGCGGTTCGTACTATTTAATTTCATAATTAATTATATGGGTTTAATGAATTGACGTAGGTAATAATCTGACCCAAAGAAACTAAGTTATCGTCGGACGTATACTGTTTAATCATCCAGCCCATAAGGTCGGTAGAATATTGAGTATTGAAGTCTTTAACAACAAAGCTAACGGCGGTCTGCGTAGGACATTGTTTAATGGCTGCTAACGCCTGCGACGCGTCAATGTTTACGCCCAAAAAAGAACCAAAGCCCGAACTGTCCCAAATTTGCTGGCATATAGAATCTGCGGTCGCCTGGTCGATTGTCGTAGACCCTGCGGGCGCGCTGTCATAAAATGAAGGACTCCAAGGACTTTTCGGATTAGCGGACGCGTTCACCATAGTAGCGATTAATTTTTGCGCCGCCTGCGCCGCCGGGGTTGCTGTTATTCCTAATGTAGTGCTAAGGGAACTTCCGCCGCTTTGCAGTCCAGACCCCAAACCGGACAATAAGTTACTGACAGGCCCTAATAACTTGCCTGCATAATAAACAACCAATATAACGACGGCGACGACTACAATTAATATACCTATGCCTTCCGCCGTTTTGGGGTTTATCTTACTAATGGCTTCTTTAAAGTTCATTTTCCTGCATGGTTTGAATGTTATTGAATAATGTTTCCAGACGATTAATATTTGCCTGCGTCTGATTTAAAATAAAAAACATGGTGTAATACGCGACGCTTCTATTATATCCTTTACGCGTGTAATTAATTAACGCCCATAGGTCGCAAAATTCTTCGTTCACATATAATAGGTGACCTTGTTCATGCAGCAAAATAAATTCCTGCATGACCGGGGGTAGCGACGCAAACGTGTCATTCACTTCGACGACGCCCGTTTGACTGTAGATAACCGCAGGGCTGTCTTTTAGATTCGGATTGTATACTACAGTCAGGTCTTTAAAGCGGTCACGCTGCGCAGGGGGCAAGGGCGGATAAAAAACGGGTATTTCAATCGGTTTAACGCCCAATACTTCCAAGTCTTCTATATTCGTCGTATAGGTGTCCGGGTCAGGAACATTAAATTTCATTAGAAACATATCCCCGTCGGTAAATCGAAAATGATATAAGTCGCCTTCGCTGTTATGTATACAAAAATAGCGCGGGCTTTGTTGTCCGGTAAATCGGATATAAACCGTTGAAGGGCTTGTTATTTCGATTTGCATAATTATTTGGAAGTCGTCTTTACTACAAAATAAATAATGACCGCAGCAATCAGGAAGTAAATAATAACCGTACCGGGGTTTTGCGCTATATAGGTAGATATTGCGCCACTTCCTAAATTGTTCGCCGTACCCTGTACGGTTGCCCCAATTGATTTAACCCCGGTAGTTACTGCGCTAACGGTAGACGCTATGCCACTTAATAAAGACGTCCACGGTACTGCGCCCGTCCCGCTGGACGCTGCGGCGTTGTTTGAAATAGCGGCGGCTGCGGACGGTGTGGCGGTCAAGGTTTGCGCCGCAATGTTTGACGCCGGACTAACGGACGCTAAAGACGTGTTTTGCAGTACGGAAGTGTCCACGCCCTGCGTAGCAACCTTAGCGGGTACGGTGTCCGAAAGCCCGGACGTATCGGGGCTGGACACGTCGACCGCCGTAGGGTCAGACGGAAGCAAACTACCTATGTCGATTGTGTCGCTGGACATATCGACGCCATTATAGGTATAACCCCCGGCGGCTTTCACCGCAGCCAGTGAACTACTAAGGGACTGCGAACCGTTACGCGCGTTTACTTCGTCCTGAAAATAACCCATAACAATATTAAGCGCAGCCTGTACGTCCGGCATTAACACGACGTCCGCCGTACCGTTGTTTATCGCTTCCGTTTCTGCGGCTTCCATTTCCGCTAAAGCGTCCGCGTCTGATAGGTCGCAGGCGTTCGCTATGGTTGCAATATCCTGCGCCCGCAGTAACGCCGCCTGCGCTATCGCGCCGTCTATATTGGACGCCGGGACTTCGCCTTTAAAGGTTATATACTGAAATAGTTCGCTTTGGGAATTGCGCAAAACTTTGTCTGCGGCTTCCAACATGGAAATACCGTTAGACTGCGCTAAGGCTTGTAACTGCGCCGTAGCATTTACAACGGCGTTCGATAACTGCGAAGTCGCCGTTCCGCCGGACGCTTTGTTACCTGTGAAGTTTTTACTGTTTTCGGTAAAACGCCGCGCCATTGCGCCGCCGTCGATTACATTTGACATTGTAAAACTGTTTTAAGAAAAAACGCCCGCCGCGTTGTACGGGCGGGCGTCCATCTATTATAAAATTGGTTTCTCTTACTGCAAAACCTGATTTGTCCAGATTTGAATAAACAGGGCGTACCGTACATTTTCACCTGCTAACAACGTAGTCAGCAAACCCGTGTCAATGCCAATATCAAATTCTACACTAATGTCAATAGTATAGCTTTGGAACTGCGTAGGTTTGAAATACGCGCGGGGTGAAACCGGGTTCGTAATTTGACCCCCGGAAAATGATTTTTTAATGTACGTAATTGTTTTGTCTATCTGCGGGTCTGTCATGCAGGTCATACGGATAAACGAAACGGTAAAAGGCAGGACGGCGGACGCTTCAAAGAAGCCCGCGTAAGAAACTTCAGAACAACCAATGGTCGCCGCAGCGTCCCCGGCGGCGGGATTGCCCTGAATTTGCAGCGTTCCCGTTTGGTCGAAACCAATAACACCGCCGTTCGCACCTGCGTGGCGTGTCAAGCCTTCCAGAGAAAGCAGGGGGACGTACAAATAGTTACCTACCGCGTAGGACGCATTGATAGTGCGCAGGCAGGTATTCAGGTAATAAAACAACTCAAACGAAAGGGTTTGATTTGTGGGGTTATTCAATGTCAGGTTTACCTGCATTTTCTGACCCATTTGCGCGGCGACTGTTTGAGTGCCTGCGCTTCCGCCGTTCGCCCCGTTCCACTTATTTGCTAAAGCGGGGTCGAACTTATTGACATTTGGGTCGAAGGTGTCAAAAGCGGCGTTCGGTGAATTTTTCAATTTGAATGCCATGTGAAGGAATGATTTTTGAAGACGTTAATAATTAATTTGTCTGTCCGGTTATCCGTTTCCTTACAGGGACGGTACGGAAGCGTGTAATTTTGTGTAAATGATATTACCAACAACTACCGCCAAAGCGATAACAAGGAATTGCTTCATTTTTAAAAGTTTTAAAGTGAAAAGAACTATTGAAACCGCAATTTGACGCGAAATATTTGGTAATACAAAATAATTTTATATATTGCGCTTCTAAACACTTCAAAGATATGGCTGTTACTTCCAAAAGCTCTAAAGAAAAGAACGAAGCAAAAACCCCGGCGAAAAAAATCGAAATGGTTAATACCGGGTTCGACGCCGTTATCGTAAAACGCATGGATAAGGTCAGGCAAAAAATGGGTCTTCCGTACCTACAGGACGTTGTACGGTTGTCCGTTTCGTCGTTCTTAGAAAAATCAGGCTATTAGTTTTTATTTTATAATCTTAAAATCAATTATTATGGGTTTCTCAAATGACGCGCCCGTATCGGGCAAATTTATCAACTTGAAAAAAGGAAAGTTAATTGCGCAGGTCGAAGGCGAACGAAAGGAATTTAATTCCTTTACGGGCTTCGTGAATGAAATTGACATTGTTACTAAAAATTACAATGCCAAAGATTACGAAGCAATTGTTCTGCACCTGTCAGACCCGGACGACGGAAAAGCGTACGAAATGGCGTTTGATATTTCAAGCGGCTACGCGAACGCCTTTTGCTGTATTTCGCCGAATATAGACTTTAAGTTAGCCCTGACTATTTCAGGGGGGACTGAAAAGTTAGAGAACGGCAACGAATACGGCAAGCTGTTTATTGCGCAGGGCGGTAACCCCCTGAAATGGTATTTCTCAAAGTCTTCCGGTCACCAATTACCAGAACCGGAAGTAAAGACAGACCGTAACGGTACTTATAAGGACTATGCCGCGCGTATTGCTTATTTTAAGAAGCTGATAACTGAAAAGATTCGCCCGCTTGTTTTGGCTGCGGTTAAATACCGTAACGCAGAAAATGCGACCGCCGAACCGGACAACAAAAAACAGGGGTTTAAAGAAACGAAAAAAGGCAAAACTTCCAAAAGCGAAGATACCTTTACCCCTGCGGTAGATGATTTACCTTTCTAACCAAGAGCCCCGGTTAACCGCCGGGGCTTTCTTACTTTTGCAGTATGGCTAAGAAAAAATTAACGGCGAAACTTAAAGCTAAAATAAAGTCGGATTACCGGACGTTACACAAATCAGACTTTGAAGGGGAAGCCCTAACGTATTTAAACCGGGTGCGCGGCGCAGCCAAAGNCCGCAAAATAAAGGCAGACACGACTATAGAGGTCGACGGTTTTAAGATTCCCCGCAATTCCCATACCTACGACGTGCTTACAGCGTCCGCCGCCGATTTAGGCATAACCCCCGCGCAGTTAGTAAAGAAACACCCGGAAGTCGTAAATCAATTTATAGCAAAGGGCGGGCGTTTTGATTTTAACCGTGAAGCGGACTACCTTAAAGACGATATAAAGAAAGCGTCCGGCAAAGTGTACAACAAAGGGAAGGAAATTAAAAAAGACTACGCGCGATACCTGATAACGCGCTTTAAAAATAAAGCGGTTTCTACGGGTCTTATATACAACTTCATTAACGTAGAACATTATTACGACGGTCACGGGAATTTGCACCTGAATTTACCTACGCCTTCCGAATATAAAGGATTAGAAGGCGAAGACTTTATAGAATTTTTAGAAGACGGTTTCCCGGACATTGAATTTAACTTCAATAAATAAACGCTAACCCTTTACGGGTATGAAAATAAAAAGTCTTATGCGACAAGGAAACGGGGCGGGCTTTATAGATTATCTAACGGGAATAAAAAGTAACTTTCTATTGACCTGTAGCAACTATAGTATGAAAGTTGAAACGGAAAATATGAATGTATCGTTTGTTACCAATATGCAAAGCAAAAGAACCTTTGCCGCCTTCGCCAAAATGAAAAGCAATATCAAAACAAAACCTGCGCCGTCCGTTACAAGGGACGATTTAGTCTACTTCGTTCATGACTTCCGCCGGGAGCTACAGGGCTTAGACGTCATGAATATAGATTTGAAAAGCGCGTACGCCCATTGCCTTTATATCGACGGGTATATTACCAAAGAAACCTACGCGTATATTAAACGACTGAATAAACCCGAACGATTAGCCGCCGTGGGAATGCTGGCAAGTCGAAAAGAGAAATATAATTTTAAGAAAGGGCTACCCGATTTTGAAGGCGAACAAATCAGCGAATTTGCGCCGTTCTTTTTTCACGCGGTAAAGCGTACATATTCGATAATGACAGACCTGCGCCGAATAATCGGGAAACGGTATTTATTTACATGGGTCGACGGGATATATTTTTTACCGGACGCGGAAACATTGGTCGAATGCGACGAATATTTGCGCGCGTTAAAATTCCCATATACTACCGAATACCTGAATGATTTTAACGTACGGATAAACGACCGGAAAATATTTGTATCGTTTAATAAAGACAGGGACGTAAAGACTTTTAATATTCCTATACTTCCGTCTACTGTCCTGAAATCCGTACATGACGCTATTTTACGAAATGGCGGTAAAAATGGCAATTCTATTAATTCACATAAAATAAAAAAACAATGAAGCAAGTAAAGGTTATTATCCCCGGAAGTTTAGCCGCGCATTTAGCGAAGTGGACGTTTGAAAATGGCGTTCGTATTTTATTGTCCTATAGTACGGACGACTTCTTTAATTTAAAAATTGTCGTCTTCCTTGCTGTACCGGACGACAAAGTCGAAGCGACGCGAACCGAATTTAAAAACCACATAACAGAATAATTTATGGGACTATTTGACGGACTATTCCAAAACCCCGCAGTAAAGCAAATGGCGTTCGGGCAACTGCGGAAATTATTTCAAGGGGACAAAGCCCCGGAAATGATTGTAGTAAAATTGGACGCCGAAACGGACGATTTGAAGATAGATATTTATTACCCCGGCGAAGTCGTTTTAACGCGCGTTAATCCGACCGAAACGACCGACAAACCAGTATTGGAAAATGGAAACAATAGTAATACCGAAATCGGAGTCAACACCCCCGCAGCCAGCGACACCGGGGCAGCCACAAACAACGGTTAACGACGCAATAGGGGCGGCGGGTAACACGAATTTGCCCCCGGTAGATTTAATACCCGGTCAAAAGCTGGACACCGGGGGAACGGGCAATTCCGTCCCCGTCGGTTCAATGGTCGAAGCCCGCGTTTTTACGGAAATGGTCGACGCCTTCGTGCCTTCGCTTTTCGTCCTGCTATTGCATTGGGCGGGTATTAAGCTATCTAAGACCGACCTGCAAATGACGGAAAAAGAGAAGACGACGGTAACGCCGTTACTCCAAAAATGTATGGATACGTTAATGATAAATTTCAATAACCCGTGGAATGCGTTAGCGGTTACTATGGGTATTATTTACGGGTCTAAGATTATGGAAAAGGGCGGGGCGGAAATGATTAACCGCGCCTTCGTAGCGTCCGGCAAACCGATACCAAAGAAGACTACAGACGCGGACGTTAAAACGGTTATAACCAAACCGGACGAAACGCCGAACGCCGGACAGGGTCAGACGGAAGCTCAAAAGGAAAGCACTGCGAAAGCGCGCTTCCTGTCCGCTAAGGCGTCCCTTCGTTCTGCTAATTGGTTGCCGTCGGAAGACGACATACAGACCGCGCGCCGGGAACGAAAGGTTAGCCGCGAAAAGGCAATAGATATTTTAACGAATGCGAAAGCCCGTTCAATCGTCGAAGGGCGCGAGGTTCCAATAAGGTAGCATGAATATTTATATTATCATAGGGGCTGCGGGTATGGGCAAAACGCCCTTTGTCCGCAGCCTTATTGAAGGAAGGCGTTGTTATATTTTCGACGTGCAGAACGAATACGGAATGCGCACCAAATACCCCGGACAAAAACCCGTCGGTTTATCGGACAATAAAAACGACTACCGGGCGCGTTACACCGGGGTCAGCCCGGAAAATTTTATTGAAGACTGTTTTAAGAAGCGTAACACGCTTTGCGTATTTGAGGAAGCTACCGCTTTCTTTGAAGGCAGAACTTCCCCCGCTATGCGTAAGCTATTAATAAACCGATACCACACCGGGAACAATTACGCCCTGATATTTCATTCTATTAATTCCGTACCCCCGCGTATTATGGAAATGGCAAACTATGTGGTATTATTTAGAACGAACGACGAACCGGACAACGTAAAGCGAAAATATTCACGCCTGTTTGAACCTTTTACAGAACTGCGCGCGGGTATCGGTGAAAATGTCCGGGTTATAAAAATGGTTTGATATGGAAAATACACTAACTGACTTAATGATATTTTTTGTTTGCTTTGTCCTGTTTATCGGACTGTCTTTTATTGTGGTCACTAAAAATAAAAATGAAAATGAAGATTGAAAACTTTTTTGGTTTGTCCTTCCCTTTCTTTCAAGCTGTCAAAATAGGGGGGAAAGATTTTTCAATTACGGGTATGAATCTGTCCGCCCGCAAAACTTACCCAAAAACCGTAAAGCAGGATAACTCAGACGATATGATTTATTTTTGGTATGAAAGCGGAACTTCGAGACCCGCCCCTACGGTAGTTTGTATATGGCATATAAAATGGAAAAAATGAATAAAGCATATCAAAAGGGAAAGCAAACCGGGGTTATAAAAGACCATAAACCCAAACCGTCCGGGGAAGCGTGTAAACAATGCGGCGCGCCTATGACAGACGTAGCTTTTTTTCAATCTACGATTTGTTACAAGTGTACCGCGCAAAATAAAAGAAATGAAAGTAAACGCGTTTAAATGCGACTACTGCGAACAAATAAAAGTCGACGACGAAACCGTCGGCGTTAGTCCGCAGGAAGACGCTTTTGAAAAGTATAAATCTTATCCGACTATTATAAACCCGGACAAAGCAATTATTCATTATTGTTTAGAGTGTTACGAAAAGGTAGTTCTGTTCCCGGCGCGCAGTTCGGTAAGCCGGGCAGTAGATGAGCGCGGGTATGAATTGAAGGTCGCCGAACTTGCCTACCTTTTGCGTAGTTCCTGCGTTAGTCGGTCTGCCGGACGTCGTAACAAACATTTAACAAAAGGACGTTAAACCGATTGTACGGTTTCCCGTCTATTATGTATATTTGTTAAACAATAAAAATAAACGTTATGGAAATTTTAGTAACAAAACCAAATACCCGTAACTGGGTTATTATTGAAGCGGTAGACGCAAGGGGCGACGTTTTTAGTTTCGACTACTGCGGTCATGTGTTAATTCAATATAGAATGAACGGTCGCGTATCGAACGAATATATCAGAACATTTGATGGTCGGTCTTCCGGTTTTAACGACATTGATACAGTAATTTTATTTATCAAATCATTAGACTACAATTATGCAAATCAAATCTAAACTTAAAGACCCGCAGGGCTGGACAGTCCTAATGGCGTACAGCGTAAACTATGGCGACCATTTTCGTTTTGATTACCGCGACGGGCTTCTAATTTGTTGGAAGCAAAAATTAGCGGTAGACCTACCCCGCAATAGTATTGAGGAAGCAATAAAGTATATTCATAACCTAAAATAAAAATTCACATGGAAAATTTAATCGACGAAAGCGTAGTAACCCCGGACGTAAAACCGGACGAAATCGCAGCCCCCAAAGCTGCGAAGGCGAAGGTTAAAAAAATGGTCATTAAAGAAAAGTCGACGCAGGTTTTAGGCGGCGCGGACAAACCCGCCCCCAAAGCCAAAGCGAAAGCGAAGCCCGCCCCCAAAGCGAAGGCGAAGCCAAAACCCGCAGCAAAGCCCGAAAAGAAGCCCAAAGCGGCGGCGAAACCTAAAGCGCAGGCAAAGCCAAAGCCTAAAGCTAAAGCCCCGGAAACTGCCAAAAAACCGCCTGTAAGCAAATTCTTTGATTTGAAGCTATTAGCGGCGGATATACTGGCTAAACGCGAAAAGAAAGACCTGTCATTCCGGGCTATAGAAAGCGAAACAGGCATCCCTAAAACGACGTTAGCAGACATCGAAGCGGCGCGCAGTATGCCAAAGGTCGACACCTACGCGCAGGTCGCGAAGTGGTTAGGCAAACCTTTTAATTATTATTTTATAAATCAGTAAACGTATGAAAAGCCCCCTACCCAATTTCTTTACAGTCCTTTTATTAATTGTCCGGTTTACCGGGGTAATTATACTGTATTGGGTCTTACCTTTTATTATAGCGGTAGGGGTGCTTTTCTTTTTATTTATCGTTTGCGCAAAGATTCTAAACTATGTCAGTTGATTTAAACCTGATAACACGGCAACACTATGTAATAATAGCCGACTTCCCACAATGCGACGAAAGTGGTCGCCCTATACTTTACAATAAGTGGACAGGTAGACCTGTACCGTTAAACGCCGCCGGACATCATACCGGACGCGGGGAATACAAGTATGAAAAAAACTACTTTGTAGGTATTACCGCGCAGGACGTCCCAAAGGTCGGTATTAACCCGTCCGGTAAACTGTACCTGAATCTATGGGATATTAAATTTGAACGTCTGGAAATAGGCAAGGGCGTATTTACAAGGGGCGACGCAGAAAGCTGGATGAAAAAAATAGGCATAGAGGGAATGCGTTTAGTCCGGTACTTCGACGCTTTCAAATCTGCTAAATAAATAACCATGTCCAGAGTATTAAATATCCTTTTGAAAATTACGCAGACGCCACACGTTAAAACCTTCGTTGAATTAGAACGCGGCGACGTCTTTTTAGAAAATTTTATTCCTTTCGTAGTGGTCGGCGTTTCGGATAGATATGTTATTTATTCCCGGTACGACAAACCGTTCGTTCACCCGGACAGACTAAGCATTCCGCGCAGACACTTTGAAAGGGTCATAGTTTTAAAAAATATTGGTTTATGAAAAAGTATTTAGACGTTCTTGTTATTTGGGTTTTAATGACAGCGTTAGCGTTAGCTCAACATAGCGGTTTAAAGGCGGTAGCACGCGTTACCGGACAGGCTACGCTAAACGGGTCACTATCTTATGACCCTAACCCCGGCGGGCGTATAACGTCCTATAAATGGTCTAAGGTAAGCGGGGGCGCGTGTACAATCGTTTACCCGGACAGCGTAAAAACCCCGGTACACGGTCTTTCTAAAGGAATCTATATTTTTAAACTAACGGTAACAAGTTCTGAAAAGCTAAAGGCGTCCGCAGAAACGACCGTTACCGTAAAAATCAATTAACATGAAGGAATATTTTGTTTATGCGNTAGAACGGACAAAGGATAAAGAATTAATTACGCATCCTATGGAAACAAAGGCGTTAACTCCTTTAGGTGCAATACAAAATGTGGTTAACTCTATTGCATCGTTAAATAAGATAGGGGGCGTACTTACGGACAATATTATAATGATTTACACTTCACAAAAAACAACTCAAAAATGAAAAAGACAATTTTAGTGCTAATCGGTTTCGGTTTGTTTGCCTGTACCAAAACAAACGCTACGGCGGACAATTTACCTACCGGGTTCGTAACCGTCGTAAATGATTCCTTTAATTCGTTTGACATTAACGTAGACGGTCATGACTGCGGCGTCATGAACTACGGGCAGGTCACACAATTCAAGGTTAACGCGGGTTCTACGTCGTTCATAGCGACGGAAGTAAATGTTTCTAACCCCCTTAAATATGCAAATACCTTTCAGGTCGGTTTGGGGGACAACGTAACGGTAACTATTCCTAAAAATTAAATTTGTTTTATGCCTATAAGGATAAACAACCCGGAAGACATAGCAAAGCGCGCGCTACTATTGGAAGGCGACAATATAGTAATTAGAATAGTAGACGACGCTATGAGCGTCGAAGCGCAGGGCGACAGCACAGCCCTTTCCCTTGCCTTAGCGGTAGCTCTTAAAGTAGACCCGCTTATAAAGGGAATAGTAAAAGACGCCGTTCGTTTGGCTAATAAGCACGACGCCGAAACAATTCAGCAAACCCTAATGTATCATTTAGATACAAGGGACGAAGACGCGGGCGACATACCGGACGAAATTAAAAACTAATTATTCATTCACTAAATAAAATCAACATGACACATCAGGAAGCGCACGCTAATTTATCAAAAGTCGTAGACGCCGCCATAGGCGCGGGTTTATTCAAGTCGCAGCAAGTCGCAGCGAACGCTATTAACAGCGTCGCCGTTTTAGCCGATACCATAACGAAGTATGACGCGTTAGTAGAAAAAGACAAACTAAGCAAAGTGGACGTTAACCCGTCCATGCAGTTGCAACAAAGATAGTTTTCGATTCACGTTTATTTTACGGCGTCCGTTTCTACGGATGCCTTTTCTATTTAGTACGTCCGTTTCTACGGACGTTAGTTTATTCAAAAGGTACAAATAAGCCCCTGTCCGTTTCTACGGACGGGGTATTTTATGTACGAAAGTGTACGTAAGACCGGACGAAGGACGGAAAAAGAGGAGGAGGAGGAGGAGGA
>JGI24891J29808_1000568_pt1 | contig 17492 bp, 42 predicted proteins | sample FreactcultuFSWF8_FD_29808 | JGI IMG/M metagenome (IMG submission 29808) | reverse complement strand
CCGGACATGAATTTATAGGCATTATTTGTGTCCAAAGTCGTTGCAACTAATGAGAAGTCAGAGACCCCCAAGTTAGTTGGGTTATCGCCGTTAGATCCGCCACCAGCATTAATCTGGGAAGCGGCCGATACGATATAGTCGCGAAGAATCAAATCTTCCAAACTGTTACTTTTATGACCTATTTCTAGGCGGGGAAACCTCTTCGGATCTCCCTCTCGAATTTTATATATAGTTCGAGATCAGACTATAGCACGCGTACACTAAGTGGACGCCCTCTTCGTTTAGTCGTTGCGGGTGAGTTAGAAACACCATTTAGCTCTCTCATCTTCTGGTAATACCATTCTTTTTTCTCCAGAATCTCTGGAGTTAGATACCTACCTCTCTGAGAAGGACAATCTTCAAAATAACAAAGCGCATTTAATGCCTGTTCTTTCTTAACCATTAGAAAGGGATGGATGATTTCGATAACACTCTTCACATCTTCTTTCCTACGTATGGAATATCTCCACATAGGTCTGAATTTATGATATGATTTCTCGCAATCTATGAAACCAACTTCAAAAAACTCTTTAAATCTTTCGACCGCTTCTCTATGGGTCATACCAACCCTAAAAGTTACGTTATAAATTGGATTCCAATTTCTTCCATTATCCTTTGCTAATGGCCTATTGTCCTTTTGTATGCAGATTGTTCCTTCACCGTCGAACAATCCCGCTAAATATGCTAACTCTTCCCTCTGATTGTCTTGCATTCTCATCTCCTATACAGTTCCGTATAGTAAAGTATACAAGAGTTTCCAGTTATTTAGAAGAGGTTTATACAGGCCAAATAACTTAATAGCCTGTCTCATCGCTACAGCGAGCCTTTCACTTACCCAAGCCAGGACTCCTTCCTGATCTTGTAAAATAACTTGCTCGTTGATTATGCAGCCAGTCCATTGGCATAATCGGATGAGGCTTCGGCACTGGCGTGATTACCGAAGAACGCCATCTGGGCGTCAATAATATCCCTCTGCGGCACTTGCGCAGGTGGATCGATTCCGCTATTGCCTAATTGAATCGTTGGAGGCACCAACGCTCTTGGTCTCATGAAACGACAAGTAGTTCCGCCGTTAGCCGGCATGGATACCTTGTCGGTGACCAAAATATAGTTCATTGAGGGTGTTGGCACATAAAGCATCGCAGGCGCAAGCGACTGGAGAATCATAGGGCCAAGATTACCCGTAGTTGTAATAGACATTTTTTTCCTGATTGTCTGATTACTAGGTGGTACTTAGCTCCGTGGACGAATGACGTACTACGTCCGTTTACTGAGGTACCGGGTATCCGTGACGCTGGATCTGCGAAATGGTTTGCATATAACGCTTATGCTTGCGTATAATTACATGTATCAAAAGATTTATTTAGGCGCAAATATGACCAAAAGATATGTCTTCAGTTATGAAGACTTACAAAACTTAATACACGAATCTATCACGTTTTTTTCCGACAAAAGTCGTGAATATATTAAGAAAAGCCGTGACATAAGATTTTCAGATAGGACTCGGTGGATCGAAGAATTCCTTTCTAAAGCCATCGTTGAATATCCTTTGGACGAAATCCTCGATAAGGTCGAAGAAGCAGCCTCATCTTTTCTGGGAAGATCTCTTGATGACATCAAAGAAGATCTTAGAAGAAAGCAGCCTGAATATGCAGAACGTAAAAAAGAAGCTGAAGACCACTTCAAACTTCTAAACGGAGATAAGTGATGGAATGGGCACAATTTATAATAATGTTCGTTGGGATGGTCGGCTTGTTTGCCTGGAACCGAACGGAGTCCAGAGCCGATACTAGACACATGCAAGAACAAATCAGGGCCAATAGCGAGCTAATTAGAGAAGTACACAACGAAATTCATCTTGAAATGAAAGACTTTCACGGGCGACTTGAAAAACAGGATGCCGAATTCAAAGGCAAATTAGCTTTGCAAGACGCCGAATTTAAGTCCCATATGCTTCATTTCCATCAGCAGAAAACATCTGGATAAAGGACTTTCATGAAATCCCCCAAAGAAGCAGCCAACAGTTACATGGAATTGTGCTTTCATGTGGATGGTAGATCAAATATCTATTTAAGAGTACCGACCCTTTGGGATGCAGTAGAGAACCAATGGATAGGGTTCATACAAACTCCAATAACTAGAAGGCTGATTTCTGGAAAAGGGAAGGATTCCTTTGAATTGCAGAACAGTTTTAATACAGAAATCAGCAAATTCTTGAGTGATCCAGAGACGCACGACGAGGTTTCCTCAATGTTCAAGCCCAAAGAATATTGGGAGGCTAGGGAATAACCGAGGTTCCACTTATAGTCACCCCGAAACCAATTTTTATTAGAGTCTCAAGCGGCTTTTAAGCTCCTGCATCTTCTTATAGGCATTCTGACCCTCTGCGGGGCTGATGTCCTTGCCACCATTGTAAACACCATAGCCAGGGGAAGCGACGCCTGTAGGCTGGTAATAAGGCGATCTGCGGTTCTGATCTATTTTGTCTTGAATCTTTGGCTGGTCTTCTGGCTTTTTATGTAATCCAAGCGCCTTAATATTTTTGTAAACAAGTTTTTGTCTTTCGAATCCGTCTGGCATCTCAAGAATAGTTTCTGCCAACTCTGGATCATGGTCGGCGAAAGTTTGTGCATGGCTCATTACCTCTTGGAAGTCAGGGTTATTCCTTAGCCACTGAGTGCGTCTTTCATTGGCTAAAGCCTGTTGAACGGCATTCTGGATCTTTGTGTCGGTGTCATTACCTACTTGTTGCACGACCTTGCCCAACCTTTTCTCCAGGCGCCTGCGATCCACATAAGGCTCATCACTATCATCGTCATCATCTACGGGGGCGGCTTTATTCAGGTTCTGTTGTGCGAATTGTGCGATCTTTTCTTCAGCTGCTTGTCTAGCCAATCGTTCTTGTTCAAGCTGCTTTTCATAGTAACGGCGTTGTTTAACGAGGTTCTTCTCGCTATCGTCGACCTTAATTTGGTCATCTTGGGGAATATTGTCTTGGGGATTTACTGTCATTCAAACCTTTGCCTTGACGCCGGCACGCGTGTTGGTTAAATAACTCTTATATAGAATAAATTCTTTATTAGAGGCTAGCCCAGTGAAAATCAATAGATTAGACGCCCACGACCGTTACCAATATCTGACAGGTCAAAACTTCGACATCGGCGAATGTTGTCAAGATCTGATCAACCAGCGCCCCTTTGGTGACCATCCGTTCTACATCTTCGCCCATACCCGCACGGAAGAGGATGGAGCCACCAAGCGCCTGATATGGCAACCTAGGTTAACCAAACCGCGTGCCCAGACCAATTCCATGCTATTTAAGGCATACCCCGGCAGTGACGTTATAAAGGTCATCTGGATGATTCCAGCACCTGAGCTGTGGGGTCAGTATGGTAAGAACCTGGTAACGGCAAATAAGACCGTTTCTGACAGCATCCATGACTTCCAATTCAATAGAAACAAGTTGGAAGAAAGAGAGGATGATGATATGACTGACGAACAGATCGACCAGGTCTATAAGGAGGTCTCTCTAAATGCCAAAAGACAAAGATCCCAAGGTACCGATAAATAAGTTCAACTTGCCGAGACGCAATGACAAATTGTGGACATATTCTGAAAACAAGATTTTGGATCAAATTACCCTTGAGGTAATGGAAGCGTGGAGGGAAGACCTTAATATCATAAGAAAAGCCCACACTCAATGCAAACAGTTGCTGATAGACTCAAAGAATCTAGCCGATGTTATACAGGACCAAAGGGAAGAGATTGCCTATCAATTGGAAAAGCAGCGTGATGACATTGAGCTTAGATTCGAGGGAATAAATTCGTTCTTAAAAAGCATCGACTTTAATTTTCGTTTAGAAAGAATTAGATTAGAGGTCGAAGAGATTGGGAAAAAGGTTGATAATCTTAACAAAACTAGCCAAAGCATTAAAATACAAAAAAACCCTTCCTTCTTTAGGAGGCTATTCAAATGCAAAGCGCGTTAAAGACATGCAGAAAGTGCCAGAAACTCAAATATCCCCATGAGTTCAATACATCTCAAAATATGTGCAGATGTTGCGCCAAAGCAGGTAGAAAGCCCACGGAGCTTGAGATATTGCGCAAGAATGGTATGCTGGGGTGCGAGAGTTGGAGGATTAGATGACATGGATTGATATAGACGACGACATACCCCCTAAGGGCACCAGAGTCCTGGTTAATGCTTATTTATGCCATGATAGTGAAGTGGCGCTTATTGTGGATGCTTTATGGAGTCCATCGAAAGGTTGGCTTACATATGGTCATAAGAACCACATAGACACCGTTTTGTCTTGGCATCCATTAAATGTAGAGCCGCCACATTCGAAGAATGTCAGACCACGTTCTTCGGTGGAGTCCCCAATTGTTTCCGAGATACAGGCCGATAGCCCATAGAATCGCCTCTCATTGAACCTTGAGGGTTCTTGTGAGCAGTGCCGTAATAGTCCCCCATGCCACCATAATAATTAGGTTGGTAGCCGGGATCATTTGACGCCACGCCTCTTCCCATGAAGTTAGCGGCTTTTAGGTTGGGTTTAATACCTTTTAGCTTAGCCACTTCAAAGCCTCTTTGTATTTGGGGTCATTGACATCAGGTTTTCTATAAATCAATTCTAAAGAATCATCTTTAGGACAAGGAGAACAATCTGAACAGTAAGCTATAAAGGCTGCTTTACCCATTAGGGCGCTTCCTGCCGAATTTCCGCACTTACATTTGATTTCAACACCTGAAGAATTGAACATTGTGCCTGAAGCGATTCTAACGGGCTGATTAGATCCGTATTCCGTTTCCATGATTAACCCCTTTGATCTTCGGCATTCTTACCTTTTGTATCCTCAAAGATTTCTTTTGGTGAGAAGCAATGCGCCTTTTGCGGTATTGGCCCAGAACTTAAATTAGAAGCCGTCTCCTTGCCTACGGGCTGTCTAATACCAACTCCGTAATCATTACCCGCTGAGATGCAGCCTGAATGGGAATAGTCCTTGGTAGGCGCGTTGAATGTCCATGGCCATTCGCCATTGACCTTCTGCTTGACTTTTGTTGGGTCTTTTAGAACTTTGTTGGCCATAAGTTATACCTGAAATTGGATATAAGTGGTTATAAATGGGGCGCAGGTCACTTGTGAATCTTTTATGCCAGCACGAACGCCCCGAAAAAAGAGGGCGCCGCTTTTTACACGAGCCCCAAACCTTTTCTGCACATGGCAGATAGGCAAATTAGTTACGATATCCAGGCTTAATTTTGTGACCTTCGGCCTTTCTAATGCCCATATTCTGGTCTCTCAAAATGTCTTCTGTTGTATCGGGATACATTGAACCAAGGTGACCAGCGCCCGTGGCTGATTTCTCGTGGGTCAACTTGTTGCCTGTCTTCATGCTCATGTCGGATGTGTGGGGATATCCGCCCATGTCTGTGATTTTTCTACCTGACATACGTTACCTATTAGGTGGGGTTGTTGTTAAAATTTACTTTAACTGAGGGTGGTTTCTAACGCAATGCGCTCGTCCAGCATTCTTCACATCTAACCATGTACCAATGGTTTTTCTGTCCCCAGGTACCAGGTTTGCCGCAATTTTCGCATGTGTTGGCGCTCTTTTTCTCAGCCTCCCCAATTGCATCATCCATAGGGTCGGTTGAGCAGCTCATGTAAAAGCGCAAAGTTCCATACTTCTCTTTCACTTGGCTGACCGTTATGGGAAAATCTTCATTGGTGTCGATGCGATTCTCGCGATCCTCAAGAATGGCCTGTAGACGCTGTATAAGCTGTTTGAGAATGTCAAACCATCCATCCCCACACTCAAAGCCAAATAGGTTAATACAGCTCAAATTAGATGGGTTTGCGAAGATCGGGGGATATATGGCCACAAGTTCGGCTTCTTTTTCTGGGGACATTTTATTGCCCTTGAGCATTGCCCATTAGTTGCATCATGAAGTCATTAGACATTGAGGTTTGTTTAGCGTCAATCTTTTCTCGGTCTTCGTTGGCTTCTTGGGCATAATCAAGGGTCTGGATCTGATTCATCTTAAGGGCTGTCTCGACCTCACCATACTTAGCAATGACATCAACCATTTTTTCAAGCGCTTCCATTTTGGCTTTAGTCGCCATCGCACGGTTGTGGGTGATCTCAGATAACCTTTCCTCAAATAACCCGATGTCCGCTTCCGCCCGACCATGTCTTTCACGCGCCGTCGCAATATTTGCCATAGCTTTTGAATACAGCTCTTTGAGCTTCGCTTCTTCATAGGTGTGTTGAATGTTCGTAAGTTCTTGTTGTTGGGCTTGGGCTTGCTGTTCTTGTTGCTGTAGGTATTGGATCGCCTCGGCTTTGCCCGTGATGTTGAGGTGCGGAACGATCATAGAAGGCGGGAACACCTCGCGCCCAAAGGCTGCGTTGATGTCCATGAGAGACTGAGCCTGCATGTTCTGTTGGGTGGGTGTTAATTCACCCTCTTCAACGACCACTTGGAATCTTGAGAATATCTTGGAATAGAAGTAAGGCGAGGGTTCTTCACCAATTAAAAGTCCCACCTTTTGAGCGTTCCAATTATTGAGCGCGATTTGCAACATGCGCTCGCCAAGAATTTTCTTACTATAGTCCCACTGGTCAAAGTACTTTTGCAAGACCATAAGGTTTGCAGCTTGTTTGATAAGCGTCGTGAGCGTAGACGATTGTTTTTCATTCTGAGCCGACCAATTCTCTAGATCCACACCAGATGTGCCGAATATGAGACTTCGTAGTTGGTCTGCCAAAGCCATGTCAGATGCTGGTACTTCGGAGGGGATGATTTTCTCACAATCAGTAAGTTCATATCCTTCATTGATAATGACATCCCAGCCCTGCCCAGATTTCTTAAGATTATCTTCATTGGCTACCGCCCCTACTTTCCGTTTCCATCCTTGGTTAATAGTTGCTTCCGAAATATCATGGTTAATAATAATCCGACGATTGAGTAGGTAATTAGAGTCGCGCATGGTGCGCACAAGTCCTCTGCAACGTAGATCGTAATAATTGATATGAGGTTCATAATTCCAGAATACAGGTATAAAAGGGCAGTCATCGAAGCCCAAAGGATTATCACCTTGAAACATGAGTTGATCATTAAGCACCACCGCTAGTTTCCAACATGGAACCTCGACTTCCACCTCTTCCATGTCGGGAATCACATACAGTAGCATATCAAGTTCGTTTTGATCACCTGCAAAGTCAAAGAATTGATTGCGCGTCTTAGAATAAAGCCTTTTCTTTTTACGGCGCCACTTGTACCATACATAGGATAAAACCATGAGGTCGTTGCGTGCCATGTTGTAATTTTCAGGTAGGAAATAAAAACTACCGTATCTTTGCGGGGTCCCCGCCATTGGAGCGATATTTTCAATTTTGTCAGGAAAACGGAATTCAGCCTCCTTTTTCGAAATGTACTCTTGGCACCACACAAATTGAGCATCTGACATGTCGGGATTGCGAAAATATGGATCTACGAGAAATGAATTATATTCCCATACCTTCGCTTTCATCTCACCTTGCGCAGGGTCATTTCCTCCAAAGTCTAAATAGGGCTGAAGAAGAACCATGCCCGTGATACACGCCTGTTCCGCAGCTCTGGAGAACTGTTCATGTATACCTTGTGTGTTTGCGACGTGCGTGATCAGCCTGGTGTATTGATCTGTAGTCTGTGTGTCAGCCCCCTCGCATGGGATGTAGTTGAAGCCTTTACGGTGTTGACGTTCATATCCAGTAACCATATTTACAGGTTGCTGGAGGAGATTGAAGTAAAAATTTTGATAGCTGGACGAAGGTGTAAAATTAAAGTATCTGTTTATAAACGTCTGGCTACCGGCATAAAATAACGTGTCGATGTTACTTTGGTTCCACCGTGCTTGCTCAATAGGCTGGAACTTGCTATAAAGGTTATCTAGCCACTGGCGGACGTTGCCTTGGTTGGGTTCTAGTGCGTTATTCCACGGGGGATAATAGAAAGAAATAGCGACCTGCCTGTGAAGTATTCATATGGGCTTCTAAGGCGAATCTATCATTAAATATTTTATTTAGGCTAGTTAAGGAGGCACCATGTCGAGTGACGCGTTCTATAGTGCATTATTAGGAGCTGCTTTCCTGATTGTGTTTGTTTTTATCTTTGGGGCGATAGGTGTTTGGCTTTCGTCTCGTAAAAAAAAGAAAGAAAGACCTCTAGGCCCCTATTTCGTTGAAATTAGGTGGAATGATGGCCCTTATGAACTTTTGGGAATGGTGCAACAAGAAGATCAAGACGCTTGGAAAAACAGAATGAGAGATCCAGATATAACCTGCATTTGTTTCAAACGCGGTACAACCGAAGAGGTGTTTTTAAAGAGGCATATGCGGTCTGTTAAATTCTTTCAGGAGTGACCAATGAACAACAAAGAAGTTATCGAAAAGCTGAAAGCTTATTATTTGACCCAAGATCACGAGACGATATGTTATGCACTGGCTGCGCTTATGATGGATGTCCATAGGGTTGTTAACAGTGAAAAATTGCCTGACAAAGAGTTTCGTTGTCTTGAATGGAGACTCAATAAGATGTCCGAGGAGCTGGAAAAGTTCGCGAAAGATGGTCCTAAGGGTAAACTAGTGATAACCAAAATGGATGAGGCGCCTGAATGATGGTCGACGAGGAGTTTGAAAGTTTCAAGGAAACCGGTACTGGTATGGAAATTCTTCAACATCTTCAGATGGCCATTACATTGATAGGTTGCCATCCGCCAAGAAAGGGTGTTAGCGAAGTTGAGTTCCGACAAATGTTCGTCAAATGGTTCCTGGCGAGATTAATAAAACCAGAAGACTGGAGGATTGGCAAATGAGTATGGTCTATGACACTGAAAGGGCCTCGTTCATCAGGGTCTGCTGTGCGATTGTCTTGGGGATTGTCTTTGGAGTAGTTACTTTTGGATTGGGTTACGCAGTGGGTTGCGAGTCAGTCGCAAAAGACGTAAAGAGTGCCCACAATGATGCTGAGGTAAACAAGAGCCACGCCGATACCAATCTTCCAAGAATGACTGAACAACAAAGAAAAGCCGATAGACGCCAATATAGCGCTGATTATTCTTAATATAAGGCCGGAATTGTTCATAAAATAATCCTAATCGGCTCATTGATTGGCTCATAATCTTCGTTGACGTGTGAGCAGTTAACAAACTTGATCATTAATCCGTCAAATGTTCCATATCTTTCATGGATATGACCAAATATATGTAATTTTGGGTTAATCTCATAAACGCGTTTGGACAAAGACTTACTACCGACACTTTCAATCGTGGACGCGCGATCAAAGTTATAACGTCTAGTTTCATCCATGATCATGAAAGGAGGCCCATGCGTCACCAATATGTCGATGTCATCCGGTATAAGCGCAAATTTGGCCTGTAATTCGGCCTCTGTGCCCGTGAAAGCGGTGCAGTGTGGGTTTATGCCATCGAACGTATTAGTCCAAGGAGAGCCCCATATTTTCAATCCTTCGAATTCAGTGCCTGAGTCGCAGAGGTATCGAATGTCTATATCGCTCTCTGGTACAACACAGATCCACTGAGTGACCCGCTTTTGCACCCAATTGTCATGATTGCCTCCTATCCAGACGACCTTCCTGTATTTCTGATCTTGTATCCAGTGCAAGAATTCAAGCATTTGTTTTTCAGTATCTCTAGCCGTCAAATCGCCAGCCACGATCAGCAGGTCCCCACCTTCTAGTTCTGGGTAATTTCCATGCAGGTCAGAGATGCAGTCGATGATCATAACACTCCTTACAAGCTATTTTTCTGTCTTCAGTCATGATTGGATTTGCCTTAATTGCTTCATCTAAATCTTGATAAACACGGCCACATAGACAGCATTTTTTTTCTGTTGAATCCATAAAGTTGGCAAAAGCCAATCTGAAAAAGTGAGAATGGGAAGATTTATATGTTTCAATGCAATCGATGATCATGGTGAGTCCCATTCAGTTTTAAAAAATTCCCGCACTGAATCTAATTCCTGACAAAATTCCTGATAGGTCATATCGCAATTCCTGTAGCCATTTACTATGCAACTCCAAAATGCCCCAGCCCATAACGTTGGCTCGATGGCTGCATTATCTTGCACGGCTTTAAATAAGATTTGGTAGGCCTTTTCAGTTTCGTCTTGGTCAGTGGGTTTCCCCGGTCTTTTTTCTAACATTTCTTTACCCTAGAGGCTCGCTTAATTTTAGGTTTTAGTCTTTTACTTTTTTTGGAGGGACGGCGGTTCTCTTGCCTAAACACGCTGGGCTTACTCATAAAGACCTAACCAATAAATATCTTTTTAATGTAATTTATGAATTCAGTGGCTCTATAAATAACCACTAAATCATCTTGCTCAACCCTTCCCCATTCATAGGGGTTAGTGGGTGCGATGCCATGGTATATATACACAGGAACGAACCCTTTAATTTTCTCTATTTTCTCCACGTCGGCGACATCAAACCAAACGGTAACAATTTGCCTAGTTTCTATCACAAAGCCCTCCAATGGCTGACATAGCTCTTTGTCCCGCATTTATTGGCGTCATCTGTGATCATTAGGAACATTTTAATATAGGGATCATAATCAGCCATCATTTGAATTAAATCGCCGCTTTCTTCGTTGACAAGCACTTCGCATTTTGTCTCTACTTCTGGGTATCCATTTGATACGAATTTCCAAATCATGGTGAATCCAAAATCATAAATATCATTATTGTTGTAAAACAAATAATCGCTACACTTCCAAGAATAATAACGCCAACGTCCATTATTTACCTTTTAAATTTGCCGTCTTGAGGATTCGAACCTCGCCGATACGTCTATCAGCTACGCCTAACCAATAGGTGAGACGGCGTTATTGTTGCTCATAAGCTACAATGTCTTCGTCATTCACGACTAGATATTTCTCGCCCTCGTGGGTGATCTCAATGCCTTTATATTTGTCGATGTAGACCACAGAAACAGTGGGTGGAAACGGAGCTGTGGCTAAGTCAGAACCAGAAATCCCGACAACGCGGTATCTATCCTGTTTAGGTTGCGAGCTGGGCAATATTAAGCCCTTCTTTGAGACGGTTTCTTCTTCTTTGATCTTTTGCAGGACGAGTCTGCCACTAGTTGGTATGATCATTGGTTAGTTCTCCGCTATTTTTCTTGCATCTTCAAACTTCATAAATTTAGAGGCCATTAAAAATGGGATTAAGTCGCCAGACCATCGGCATCTGCGGCAATGACCTGTTGCCGTTGTTCCTGCTCCTATTCCATTAGAAGTGATTCGTAAAGTGTGGGGGAACTTCCTCACACAAAAAGGACATTCAATTGATACATCAGTAGCATCTTGTAAAACATAATCTAGTAAGTTCATCTAAACCCATAGTCATTGGGGTGTCTAGCCCCGTTAATGTTCTTTAATTGCTTCATTTGATTCTCAAGCTTCCGGTTATATTCCTCTTGGTCAAAGCGCGAAGGTTTGTGTGTGTTGATGGCGTACCTTAAAGCATCGACTGCATGGTCATTTTGCTTTAAAGGCTCATCCTCGCCCTTCTCTTTGCATTTGGGGTGCCAGACGTATCCCTCTATCTCTCGGATCAGATTATCGCACCCAGCGCAAACAAACAGCTTCCCAGCCTTCATCTCTGAGGTAACCTTTATGATTCCATTATTAACGTCATTATCCGCATTAACCGGATGGATGCCACGGCGCTGCAAATCAAGTTTAAAATGAGCAGCGCTAGGGTCAATATAGACAGACTTAACAGCGTACGGCTCCAACCACGCCTTAATATCATCAGCAAACTCCGCGCTTGTTTTTTGTCGTTGGGTCTTCTTTGAATCCCAATAATACTCTTTCTCAACCCACATCATCGGCGCTTCTTGAGTGTACTTACCACAATTGACACCGATAAGAACAGCTGCAAAAGCGTTAGAGGTGCCATAATCCACACCGACAACCCAATAGTCAGCAGCTCTTGGCGGGCGAGAAAGTACGTAAATAGAACGATCGAAAAAATCAAATATACTGCCTTCAGCAAGACACCACTCCCCTAGATAGTTGCGCTTATAAAACACGCCGCTCAGCGAGTTCTTAATGCGGTCTTTGTATGATTGATCAAGATACGGGTTATCCTCAAGCTTAAAATGCAGCTGGTAATAGTTTGGGTTACCTTTGTCGGCCTCGTCAATCCAACCTTTGATCTTGTGTGTTGGATAACTGGGGTTCATGGTTGCAAATCCCATTGAATGTGGGTTCCTTAGGCGCGTGTCGATCATATCAATGATGGATTCAGGGTATAGCGTCATCTCGTCGCAGTACGCCAAGCTCATAGTCTTTCCTTGAATGGCTCCAATGGCTCCGCTATCTTTCGCACCGACCGTGCTAATGGTCTTGTCCTTGTATAATAGCTCGCGATCACCTTTGCGCCATGTGCAATAAGGTCTAAATACAGCCAATGGATCGGGTCCATCACCTTTTGGTTCCAAAATAAGACGCACCACATTATCATAGATCGTGGATGAGGTATGACCAATCATCCATATTTGGCTGTCGGGGCATTGATCTACAGCCTGCATGAACCTGAATGTGATGCCCATGGTCTTACCCGATGATACAGAGCCGTGCGCTATGTTCCATCTGGCCGTTGATTTGATCACGAACTCTAGTTGCTTAGGAGACAATAAATCCATGGAACCTGTTGCTTGGATATGTTCTTTGTGTTGTAGCGAACTACAGTATTCAGAGCAATGGGATCCCAAATACTGCCCCGCATGCAATATGTGGGCAGAGCCGCGGTGTATATCGATAGCGGCAGGTTCTGATGGATGCTATTATGAATGCCACAAAAGACCGGAGAGGCCTTTAAATGCTGACTAAAGAAGAGCTAAATGCACAAAACGACAAAATCGCGGCCATGTTATTTGATTTCTTCCAGTTAAATAACATCGATATGCCGTCTGCTATTTCGTCCTTAGCTTATGTACAAGCGCTTATGCTGCTCAAAATAGGAGTTAGTGAAGATATAGTGCTCAATATTACCCATCAACTGGCGCAAGCAGTTAAACCATTAGTAGGCCGATAAATGATCACTGAGAAAGAGTTTGAGGAAGAGATTTACAAAGTCAAAAAGGTTTTACTCGAATGCCTCGATCTTAATAAGGTTCATAAGGCGACTGCCATGATTGTAATAGTTCAAATATTGACAGATGTCTTGGATGAGTTCGGGGTTAAGCAGGACATTATCGATGATATTATCAAGAGAAACACAGACGCTGTGAATTCTATATTGATCAAGTTATATGGCAAAGGAGCTGATAAATGATCCCAAATCAAGATGAAGTTGATAAAGCCTTCCATTTGATAACCGATGCTTTTCACGTGAACAATATTAAAGGTGGCACCGGCTTCTCGGCTTGCTTCAACGTGGTTGTCAACATCCTGATCAAGGAAGACATTCCTTATGAGAAAATAAATGTTTTGCTCGATGCCTTTGAGGATTGTATTAGATGCCTTAATAGCGAGACTAAGATCGATAGGTTGCCTTTATGATCAACCGAGCTAAATGCAAGCTATGTTCTTCAATCATCGAAAGCCACTTGCCCGATGAGATTATCTATTGCAAGTGCGGCGAGATCGCTGTTTGCGATGGGCCAGCTATGCGCATGTATGCTGCACGTCTAGAAAACTTCCTACGGGTAGACGATCTCGGGCACGAAATAAAGGTAAGTTACGAACAGAAAAGCGCTGAAGGCCAGCAACACAAAGATGGTGATGAGTGCCGTCATCGCCCTACTAAGGATGAATTGATTGATAGTGTTGAATATGCGATTAAGGCACTTGAGGATTTGCCCTCTCATCATGTCACCTCCAAAGATCTGGCTAACTGCATGCTAATGCTGATTAATATTTTAAAGCGAGAGTGAACATGGATGAAGGATACAGGTTAACTAATACCAATGATATTCCCGAACATATTGATATGCAAATACAAGAAACCTTGGGCGAGCTTAGTAGAATACTGGTAAAAAAACATCCTTCTGTGGCTTTCGCAGCTCTAAGCGCTCTTGTGGCCGCATATATAAAGGAACTACCGGAAGACATGCAGCAACAAATAATAAAGGACTTTCCTATGCTCATTCAAAGAACAATAGACGACGGTATAAAAAATGGATGAAAAGTTTAATCTAATTAATACCCGCGACCTTCCCGAGCATATCGACGAGGATATGAGGCGATATATGAGTAACATCCTCGGGGCGCTTGTGCCTGCAACTATTCCCGTAGCCTTTGGCGCTCTTCAGGGAGCCTTGTCCTATTACCTATTGGGTATCGACAGCGATATGAAAGACAAGGTCATAGATGGCATGGCTGAAGGATTAAAAAGATCCTGGAGGCAAAATGAGGGAAAAGGCTTTTGAAAAGGGCAAATTTATTAGCACCGATGAGCTGCCCGACCATTTAAGAGAAGAGATCCTGGAGCTTGCACAAACGCTCTTGGTTAACGCCGGAGTCAATATGGATACAAAGGCTCAAAGAGACCCAAATGTCTCGCTGGCTGCCCTGCAAAGAGCTTTAGGGCTGTGTATAGCCAAGTTCTTCCCAAGGGATCAGCTGCCTATGATATTAGCAATGGCTCATGAGTCTTTAGTTGCATCTGCAAATGAATGGAGTAAGAATGAGCGGAGTGAGAGTGATTGAAGAAAAATACCTTCCAAAGAGGACACGTGAAGAAAAGTTATTTATATTCGGCGAGGGCGAATGGATAGATGAAGAAGACTTTCATCAGTTCGTACACAACGGAGTTGAATGCCGAGTTCTTAGAAATACCTTAGGCTCATTATGTGGCTATGTTTCTCTTGCAAATGGCCACCCTTGGAGGTCGATAGATATATTCGAGGATTCACAAGATGAAATCGATGTACATGGAGGTCTTACCTTTTCTGAGGCATTCGACGACGGCGAACATTGGATTGGGTTCGATTGTTCTCACGCAAGAGACATAACTCCTTCGTGTGAGATAACTTTAAAACAGGTGCGAGCCGACATGAGAACAAAATTTCCAGACCTATGTAAAAGAGGCGACCAAATATTGTCGGGAAACTTTATGGGGGCGACCTATAAAAACATGAACTACGTCATCGAAGAGTGCAAATCACTGGCTGACCAAGCAATTAAGGCAGCCCATGTCAAATGACATCACAGTCCCCGAGCAATTTCTTCATTGCAAACTAATGATAGTGGCTGTGCGCGCGCAAATGATAATGGAGCTCAAGCATTTGACAGATAAAGAAAGACAAACAGTCACCGATGATATGGTGGCTCGCCAGCTACAGGACATTAAGACATATGAGGCGATTGGCTAATGGGCAAGGTTGTGCGGGATTACACGGCTTGGATAACGGATGAATATATCAGGAAATGGCGTGAGTGTCATTGTCCTTTGTGCCACGCTTATGCGTCCCTATTAGAAAGGGATAAAGCAGAGCAAGAGAGAACTGGGTCTATGACTATTGAGGAGCATAAAGAATGAAAGAAGAAGCAAATATTATGACGGGTGAAATGCACCTTAGATCCATGCTAATGTTGGCGGCTGTAAAGGCGGCGATCATTGTAGCTGAGAAAAGTTTACGGACGAAAAACAGGGTAAAGCGATGCTTACCGATTTCGTTGAGGAATTAATTGATGATTGGGCGGGCAGAAAGCAATTTAATCCTTCTTCTGAAGCTTAGACAATTGATCGAGTAAGCGTTCGTTGGCGAGTTGGGCGCTTGTATCGTCGTCATCGTCTCTATGGTCTTTGGAATCCCATTTAAACATGTTTCTGAATATGATTTGGCAGGCAGCAACATTTCCCTTCTGGTTATCGCCTTTTGCGATGTCGCCCAATACACCAAACCAATGTTCTAAAGACTCAGATTCAGCGGCTTTCTTTTGTATGGGGTCGAACGTGACTGGATCTTCCTTGATATATTTCTCCATGGTTTCCCATGTTAAGGTAATAGTTGGATGCTTAAGGCGCCAAGCTTTTTTGGGTCTTCCACTGGCTATGTGATTGCAATATTGGCGAAACGCTTCCTTCTTTAATTCGGGTGTGTGCAATTTAAAATTAGTTGTGTGACCTTCTTGAAATACCATGTCAATTAATTCCTTTATTCATTATTATCTAACAGGTACCAGAAAAGGAATTTTTACGCATTGCATTCTATAGAGCTGTTGTGTTATTATGTTTTACATAACGCAATGAAGGTGTTAAATGGGGCTATTTAAATGGATGTGCAGCGACGAGGCGGGAAACCTTGGGAATTTTTTGAAGGGGCTTTCTTTCATAGCTCTGTTTATTTCTGTCGTGTGGAATATAAAAGATATTAAAAGGTTTTTTAAATGAACAAAAAAGATTGGAAAAGGGTCTGCATGTGCATGGACCGAATCGAGTATAAGGAGTTAAGAGCCGAGGCCGGAATGATAGGCGTTAGCGTATCTGAGCTTATTAGAAGGGTCTTGAGGAACCATTTCTTCAAAGCATACGTTTATAAAGAGTCCCTTACTGCCAAACAGTCTTCGTCTTCACGATGATGTCGGGACCTTCACCGTCAATGTGATTTTTGAATTTAGATAAGCCGTCAGCAATCATGGAACAAATCTCGGGGCTTCCTTCATGTATCTCAAGGGGCCCATAATGCAGACCTTTTTCCGTGAGCGAGCAGCTCTCATCCTTAATGGTCACTGAGATCTCGGTCACTATTTGTTTTTCTGATCTATTGTCTTGATTAGTCATATTCCGGCATCCTTTTCCATTGAATTACTTTATAACCTTTTCGGTAATGTAGACCGGTCCATTTGTGCTCTGCCCACCAACCAGTAATTGGTTTCTCTCGGTCCTTAATGCGCAATCTGCACATATCAAAAGAGATCGGATAATAGCTGAGATCAATAACCCATCCTTTCGAATCCACTGGCACATCCGAGTATTTGCATACATACTCTTGCGTCCCATCTGCGGATGTTATCTTGGTCCGACCCACTTGTACCAGCAGGTTTCTTTTTAAAGGCTTCTTGGGCTGCTTTGTCAACTTTATATGCCGTCACTAAAGGGTGCTTTAGGTTTACTTTCGTGTAGTGGTGCATTTGCCCCGCTTGGCTTTATCGATAATGGGGTCGCGGACCTTTTCGTCGTAGTCCGCGAGTTTGTCATTGGATCTTTCGGCTTTCTTCAAGATCTTTTCGGCCTTGCGTATCGGCTTTGAGACCTGGGAACGCATTTTTTTATCCATGCAAATTATTTCTTATGATGTTTTTTGTGTTTTTCTTCTTTGTGCATATGTTCTTTTTTGCCCATATGCTCTTTGTGTTTTTCTTCTTTGACGTGTTCTTTTTTCTTGTGAGCCATTGTATCCCTTGGGGTTTGGTTATCTCTTACATTTATCAAGAGCA
>JGI24891J29808_1000567_pt1 | contig 17523 bp, 18 predicted proteins | sample FreactcultuFSWF8_FD_29808 | JGI IMG/M metagenome (IMG submission 29808) | reverse complement strand
GGCTGGGTCAGTGCGGAAAGATGGGAGGAGGTTTTGCCAATCTATCGAGAGCAATATGGGCAATTCGTCGATGCCTGTATAGCCAGTCGAGAGGAGGGAGAGAGTCAAGCTGTAGCTGTGGAAAAGGCGCAGCGGTTGTGGCCATTCGATCTGCGATGAGAATAGAATGCTTCAATAGATTGCATCCACTCCTCATAGATTGGTTCGCTAATTGAGTAATTCAGATAAGCTATTCACAGTCTTGTCGTCTGTGTGAGCTATCCTAAACATTGCTTAACCACTGTGCTCGCTGCTTAGTCTCGAGTTCGATCTGGTATGACAGTCAAAACTCCCTTATCCCTACCCTTCCTCGCTTTGTCCTTGTACTACCTAATATATGAGATGAGACTGGTTTGATCGAAACCTCGTCCCAGTTCAGCATTTTGCACATGCCTCTATGGTTCCTGAGAAATGCCTGATTAGGGCTAGCCGTTCTTCCTCTACCCTACCACTTGTCTCAGACCTTGAGGCTCGTCAATGTGGCGTAGTATAGTTGAAACACATTAGAGTCATCAGCTGCCCTGCCACGAGCAGCGTGTCTGCCAGAAGCCCACTGGGTCAAATGGCAATGAAACAAAAGAAGAAGAAAAAAAAAAGAAAGAAAAAAAAGGCGTGTCTACCAGCAGAGAACAACAACCGCGGCAAGACAACTACTGTCACTGAGCCTTCTGGATCAGTTCGGCAGGGTCGCGAGAAGGACACTGTCTGAGCCCAGCAGGGCTACAGACGAAAGACGCTAAGCGCAAGCACATGGAGAGGAGACACAAATTGGAAAGGGACACGACACAATGGACACAAAGCGAAGCGCGAAAATAGGAGTGATGCAATGGCGGCGAGTGAGCACACAACATCTTGTAAATAACCTAGTACCTAGATAGTTTTCCCGGCAAGGCCCACAGGGTCAAATGGAGTTTGATTTGATTTGATTTGATTATCTTAAGCTATTTACCCCGCAAGGGGTATAAGCTATCGCTAATTAATTCCCATTTTGACCAATAGCACGCGTCAAATTCAGTAGGAAGGAGGGTAATGGTCGCAGCAGACCGTGTAAAAACATCAGCGCCAGAAACACCTATGTGCCCATGTAATGAGTGTTATGTACTTCCTTTCTCAGTATTGAGGGGGCGGTAGCCTCCTCCATAAGGGCGTTTCCCTATGTTGCGTACATCCTTATCGGCCGGACGCTGTCTGGAGGCGATACTGCTAAGATTGGTTGTATTATAGTTGGTCCCCAGGCACTTGCTGTCAGTCGGTTTTTCCTTAGCTTTGTGGTTGCAACCTGCCTGTTGCTTTTGCAAACTCGATAGTAACTTTCACTGCATTCCAATCTGGTTTCCACTTGTCTTTTGCTCCGTCTACAATCTTGTCGTTTTCTTTGTGGTCTGAGTATCCTCCTAGGGCGTAGGAAATGTTGCAGTATCTACTGTCATGTGTCGCTCTCATGCCTTGTCTTTGTTGCCTCCACCGTGGACAGAGGAACAAGAAGTGTTGGACGGTTCCTGGCGCTCCACAGTCGCATTTATCTGTCTCCGCTACTTTGATTTTATGCAGATAGGTGTTCAGTCTAGAGATGTTTGTCCTCAGCTGAACAAGGATGGCCGCAACCGCCCTATTGAGCGAGTTGTACATCTTCTTCGTGTGCTTTCCTGGAAGTGCTTTGTCGATTTTCTGTAGGAACTTTCCAGTCTTGGCTCCGTAGAACTCCTCTTGCTTAGGTGTGTATCTAGTTGCTTTTCCTCTAGCATAGATGACCGACATGGGTACCATTTCGGCCGGCGAGGGCATAGGCCGTGTGACTGCTGTGGCTAGCTGGGCCAGTTCATTTGCTCTCTCGTTGCCCATGACTCCCTCGTGTCCTGGCACCCAGTGGAGAGAGATTGTTGCGTTCCTGATCTTTTCTCTAATCTTTAGCACTAGGTTGATGCTGTCGTTGACCTTCGCGCTCTGGATGCTTTGCAACGCTGTTTGACTGTCAGAAAACACCCGAATTTTCACTTGACTACTCCTGTCGTCTGGGATGCCTTTGATAGCAGTCCATGTTGCAAGTAATTCCGTATGGTGGACGTCAGTGTCTTCTTCTCTTCCGGCAGGTTTCGCTGCTTCCCATGTTGACGTCCAGATGCCAATGCCTGCTCTGCCGTTCCTTACCGACCCGTCGGTGTAGAAGTCAACTGTTGCATACTCTGTAGCCGCCGCTTGCTTAGCCTTTTCCCTGTCTAGTATATGGACTTGAGTCTTTGAGGCCCATGGTTCGCTCCCAACAGTGGGGATCTTATCTGCTTGGTGTGCTTTTATGCTTTTGAACAGAACAGCAGCCTTCCGCAATGGAGATGGGAATCGTCTCTTGCCCTTGTATTTGGCTAGCTTGTAGTGGATGTGGGAATCGTCTAGCTTGTGGATGCCTATCCAGAACCTAAGGATCTGCTCATGCAATCTTTGGCGAGTGGTTGCAATGCCTGCTTCCATGACAGCAGCATTCAATCCCATAGTTTTGAATCCTCCTACTATTGATTGTGCTGCAACTCTCTGGGCTCTCTCTAGCATTGTGAGTGTTTTGTCTGATGCTGCAAGGTACCATATTGGCGAGGCATAGTCCATGACTGGTGCCACCGTAGCCAAGAACAGCTGCCGCATGCTGGATGGTCTAAGGCCTTGCAGCCTTTTAAAGGGCTAGAGCCGCCTTGAACGCTTTGTCTGCTTTGCCTGCCACGTGCTCTTTGTATCGAAGTCCCTGGTCCATGATGACACCTAGGATCTTGACTGACGGGCTAGAATCTATTGTGTCTTGTTTGAACTGTAGGGGCATGTCGCTGTCTCGTAGCGTTGAATGGCCCCTAGTGAAATGGATAAATGCCGTTTTTGATGATTCAAAAACGGCACCACTTTCTCTTTCCCATTTCTCTAGTTGCGGTAGTATTTCCCTCTGAATTCTTCTTGTGTTGCGTTCTGCTAAGTCTCCCACCACCCACGCTGTGTAGTCGTCTATGAATGCCATGGATCTCCTCCTCTGATCCTGGTTTGTACCAGGTTAGCGTTAAAGAAGAGAAACAGGATTGGTGCAAGGGGTGATCCTTGCGGCAGTCCTGCTTGGGGCAGACCCTCTACTTCAGATGTGAACCCATTGACCATAACACATGCCTTCCTGTCGGTGCAGAAGTCATGCACCCATTTGACTATCGGTTCTGGGATTCTTCTCTGTCTTAGTCGTTGTAGCAGTGGCTCCGTTGCAACATTATTGTATGCTCCTTTAACATCAAAAGAGACCAGTGATAGAGTCTTCTTGCCCCTCTATGCATTGAAAATGGATTCTTGTAGATACGATATGGCATGGATTGTCGATTTTTGCTTCCGCGCGCCAAAGTGGTTGTTCGGTAACAACTTGTGAATCTCAGTAAGGTATGCAATTCTTATCGCGATCACCGCTTCCATTATCTTTCCTAGTGTTGCTAGGAGAGATAGTGACCGGTAGTTCTTTGGAAGCGTTAATCATCTTTGCCGCTTCTCTTTAGGGGTATGATCTTTGCAACCTTCCACTGTCGGGGCAGTTTGCCTTGTTTCAGAGATGCTGAGAAGAGCTGGTAAATCTGTTGTTGCAGAACTGGCCATACTTCTCTCCATACTCTAATGGTGAGGCCATCTCTTCCTGCTGCACGGTCTGGGCTTGCTGCGGATAGCGCTTGTCCTATTTCATCAACAGACAGGCCTCTCATATAGAACTGTTCTGCGTTGCCATGCATGTCCTGGTCTGATTGTTGTGGTTCTGGTGGTGGTGGAAAGAAGCTAGCAAGAAGTTCTTTTGCCATGTCCGGTTTGTCTTGTGTCAATTCACCATTCTGGCTCCTTATTGATGCTATCCTACCGATGCTTGACCCCTTGCTAGGATCAAGGTATCTTGTCGCTTTCCAGATGTTCCTTGCGTCGTCTAGGAACTCGGTCCAATGTTGCTTTTTCTGCTTCTTGATCGCATGGTGAAAGTCGTGTCTTGTTGTCTTTGCGGTCAAATGAAGTATGATACAAAAGAAAAGGCGAAAAAGTGGGTGACGGCAGGGTGAGGGGCTTGACGAGGAGGGCTCGGAGTGTTCAATGTTGTTATTGCGCCAACTCGGTGATGGCCTGAAGTCTAGTTAGAGTCGAAGAGTGGAACAAACTGTCTTCCGACTGTATAGACTTTGGGACCGACGAACGATAAGGATACTACCAGTGCGCTGCAAGAATTAGCAGACGTCCCTTCGCAATTGGCACCTGTCCATCAAGACAAGGTCAACTCGTCGACCCTACCGAAGCACTTGGCACCCATCGTAAAACTTCTTATACAAGAATTGTTCAAAGCGCGAAAGCAAAGAGACATTGCGGAAAGAGAATCAATGGAGATAGAGGTCAGCAGATGGTCTTTTCAGGTAGCCCCACTTCGGTTCGCAATCACGAGTGGGTCTGAGCACATATCTGGTGTCGACCTTGCAGAACAGTGAAAATCGCCGAAGTTCTTCTAACCTGTCGCAACGCAAAACCTGGGCGACGCCAACTCGGCCTCGACCGATTTGGGCGTCACCCACGACTCGCGAAACCATCCACTCGTTCAACCAGAATCATCGTCCCTCCATCATTCCATTTGCCTGTAGCATACCGATGGAAGTGCCGTTTGCATTCTGGTGTCATCGGAGCAGTTGAAATGGTGCCCGAGCGCTCTCTTGTTTTGGAATCAAGGTGTCGACGTCCCGATTGTTGACGATCATTTCTGACAAACAAAATCATGGTCCGATGCAACGATCTATAAAAGTGCGATATACATAACTTTGCACTCAAAGAAAGCTTGATTCAAGCAACCAATGCGGATTCAGAACGTCGGCTTTCCAGGCACCGTTCGCCTTCTGGACAGCATTGCAAAACTTGTTCGGGGAAGACATGGCAACAGAAATAGCATGGTCAGAAGCGACTTTATCACTCACGGGGTCTGGATGGCAATGAAACACCTTAAGGAGTCTCGTTGTGACATTCATAATCGCTCCAACGGACTGGACAAGGGTGCAAATGTAGCAAGGTAAAGAGGAGAAAGGAAAACAGGTAATGGTCCACAACGTCATGATTTGGCTACACATCTCTTTCCAGAATGGCCGTCGCTTGCCTGAGCATCTTCTCGGCCACGTCTACCCTCGACCTCCACGCCTTCTGACCATACCTGAAACACACTTGGACGACAATGAGCGCTTTTGAACGCAAGAGCCGAGTATACCGCTGGTCAAACTCGTCGTCTGCCAATTTGAGAGCACATGACAGTCGGTCGTCGGCTGCATGCGACAATTCCATCACAGACTGCAACTCGCCCTCCAGATTGATGAGTGAATCAAACAAGCCACTGTCTGCTAGAGGATCTACCACCAACATCCACAAGACCAAGTCACGGATCTCACAAGACAGAGTGTTGAAGAGGGACTTCTTCGTTGACACATCGACCGAAGGGCCTGCTTTGGCTCTCCAGGACACAAAGCGCTCAGTACACATGGCACGTTGTTTTTCGTACTTGTCGGCATCCCCGAGTGCGGCACTATAGCCCAGGGCGAGCAGAGGAACGATGCACGTGTAATGAGAAACAGGGCTGGTCCCCCAAGCACGCAAAAGCCACTCGGGCATGTCTCTGAAGAAGCGTGCGCTTGGATGCTCTGGAAGAGACACGGTAGTTAATGGCACAACACTTGGGGGCGCTGGAGCAGATACAGTGGTTAAGGTCGCAGCAGCGGGAGGCACAGAACCAGAAAGCGCAATATCCGAGACTGCGACATGAGGAGCGACGATGAGATCAGGAGTGGGAGGCACGGGAGCAGGCTCTTTTGCTCTGGCGAGCGGCGTCTCGCACACTCTAGACACTGAAGATGTTTGTGACGGAAATTTCTTGACACGACTAACAGGAGTGCAACTCCGGGGTACGATAATCTCGAGAGGAGGTGTCTGGTCGGGCCCGTCAGCGGCGGTCAGTTGAGCTCTTGTGGTCAACGGTTGATCAAGGCAGTCATCGTATATAGGGGGATCCCTGGCAGAATCACGAGGCACGTAGCGCGGGGGTGTTTCCAGCAGATTTGATGCTTGTCGTTTGCGGGATTTTGGAGCAGGCGAGTGATCGAGCTGTTGCTGCCAGCAGCCTTGAGCTGCCCAAAGATCAAACCCGCCATCACGATCACCGAGATACATGGCGTTTACATCGAAGACAGGCGTGATGTAGCATGTAAGACGATCACAACTATCAGTCGCAGCCCTTTGCAGCTTCAGCAGCTTCTGTTGAGCATACGAGTTGAATCTGAGATAGACGTCCAAGATAGGAGCTTCTGAAAGCGATTTGAGGCGGTCAAGCAGAGACAAGGCGGTGCCTCGGACAGGTCCCTCGTGTGGTCGAGCAGGCATGATGACTGTCGACTTGCGGGTCGGACCGAGGGCGAATCTGATGTGCAAGAAGCCATTTCCATTCGCCGAGAGCCTGTCGCTCGGCCTTTCGAACAAACACTCGGGAACCTGATCAAGGGCAAGAGGTTGGAAGCCGGCGACAGAAGTGCCGAGACTAAGGTTCTCTGCCGGGACGACCAAGAACATACGACGGGCTTTGCCGCGCTTGATTCTGAGCCTAACGGATTGTATCATGACCACCAGCAACTCTTGCGTCGTCTCAGACACGCCGATCCATAGGCGAAGCGCGCAGTCTTGACTGTTTGCCGGCGATGGATCTCCGACATGACAGAGTGTTGATCTCTTATCGCCGTGCGAGCGTCGCCACTGGATGCCGACCTGATTTCCGGCGACGATCCAATCAAAGCGGTCATGCAGGGCTTCGGGCAGTTCGTCCGATTCGCCATCGAGTTTGAGCTCCGTTCGGGTGGTGGTGGTGCTGGCAGTGGTGGTGCTGGTGCTGCTGTTGACAGCACGGGCGTCCGCGTACCTATTCATAAGCTCGGCTAGAAGACAGTTAGGGGGAAGAGAAGAAAAGGGGGACGCATGAAGAAGCGGCGCTGACGGCCCCGACGCGAGACGACGAGATTGACCAAAGATGCCGGCGTTACCCTTACCCTGCACAAATTCGCAAAGTACAGATCCCTCCCACCCAGGCTTTGGTTCTGGTGCCCTGAGCAGCCTTGACTCGAATAGGTTGTGTGGAGGGAAAATCCCGTCGACGCAGAGGTAGAGGTCGAGGCAGAGCAACAAGGGCGAAGCTTTGCCGCGTAATCAGGACTAGCCAGGCCAGCACCACGACCGACCACGTCAAACCATGCAATCGGGACTAGCCAGGTCACCACTCGAAGAGCTCAGTCACGCGGAAGCAGGAGAGAACTCGACAAGCAGAAACGGAGCTTTGCCGCGCAATTGGAGGTCAGGGTCGACGTGCTCGGGCGCGTACTGACGGAGCTTCGCCGCGTAATCAGGACTAGCCAGACCGACGTCGCTGCCGGACACAACTTCACAGAGCTGCCGAGCGAGATGAGAAGAGATGATGGAGAAGTGATGACTGCCACGAAATGGGGGGATGGTAAGGATGCGATGTAAGGCGATTTGTAGGTGGTCGACGAAGAAAGGATGGACGAAGCTGAAAGTGAACCTCAACACGAGCATCACTTGGCGGACTTGGCAAACTCGGGCAAATCCGGGCTGAGCGTAGTACGAGATAGGCGGTCTGCAAGTCTCACACCATCCAGCGGCTGCGTCCCTACCCTTTATACAGTACCAGCTTGAGTCATGCCTGATTAGGTAGCTCAATCGATGAATCATCCGAGGCCAAGCCTCCAGTTCTGCTGATGCTGCTGCTTGAGGTCGGCCGCATAGTACGAGTCGCGTATCGTCGACCTGTCATGTGTCTACTCGAGTAGTGGCAGAGTTCCTGATAAGGCGGATGTTGATGAAGCTGTTGAGTAGCGCGCATATGCATGCGTCCGTATAGGGTACTCTCACCACCGGTAGATAGCGCCCACATTCATGCGTCTGCATATCCAAGCATTACAGCGAATCAATGGTGATACTAAACTCGGATCAGGCATTCTGCAAGCCTCTCACTATACAGCGTCTGCATCGTACTTGTTGGGTGAGAGTCAATTCTGCCAGAAATAGATGATCATCCATTCGCCCTGCTTCACGTGATTTCGTCGAAGGTAAACCACGAGTGTCGATGTCCTCTCCGCCTGGCCGTCAGCCTGCTTATGTCCACTGCACACGGAACACATCGAGTGCGAGCGAGGCCGAGTCAGATCCGTATCAAATTTGTCCTCGCGTAGTCTGGTATACCTGCAATTGCACCGACCAACCATTTTCACCTCACGATCTTCTCATATGGGTTGAACTTGACCTAGCGGCCAGCCGTCTCCCCCGACTCAACGCATCGGGGTTTCATCCAAACGAAAGTATAGGCTCGTGTTGCTCAACGTACCCTCCAAGACGCAATGCCGGTCGCTAAATAACCTGTTAATTGAGATACGTAGATAGTGTCGCTGGCGGAAGAGAAGTAAGGGTGTTAACCGTACGGATTCTATCTATGCGCTCTTTTCCGAGTGCTTTCTCGTTCTCTAACGGTGCTCGCTTGTGCACCGTCTCTGCCTCTGCCAGCCTGCTCTGGCCGATGTGGAGGCTGCCCAGGTCGTTGAAAGCTATGAGTGTGTGCATACTCTCTACTCCAAGCGCGTTTTTCCTTCCTGATAGTGCTCGCGTGTACATCACTCTTGCTTCTGCTGGCTTGCCCTGTTTACAGAGAAGATAGCTCAGGTTGTTGACTGAACAGAGGGCGGACGAGTGCTCTGCCTTGCGCGCTTGGATTGACTGTTTTTGACAATTCTCGTTCCAACGGATCGGTGACCCATCGACTTGTGATTTGTGAGTTGTGCTTTAACCGGCTCGATTGACATCGCCTCAGACAACCGCTCCCTGCATTCTAAGTTCGCATGTCGCAGACCTCAGGGGAGCACAGTGAATTCTGGTCCACAAACACTAGAGCACCCTCTCTCACGAACTTCCATTCCGTTGAGAACCTTTCTAAGGAACTCCAAGACTCCAGTGCCAGCGATTATCTGGCGTTGGAACGATAGCCAAGCTGTCCTTAGCACGGAATCCGCCTCGCAACCTGGACCGACGTACTCTTCCACTGTCTAGACTTGTGGATATATGATATATGTAACACTCGAACAGAGGATCTTTCTTATCCAAGGTCAAATTCTCGAAGGCTTTCACACATCTTTCGCACGGCTCATCGCAACGTGAAGTCAGCGGATGGCCCGATGGAGAAATGAGCGCCAAATTTGGAAACGGTAAAGACAACGATCCAGTTCTTTCAACAGACAACTAGGATGGGGGCTAGGCCACTACAAGGGCAGAGCGAGGAAGGGCAGGGATAGGGGAGTTTTGGATTTTGTTTTACCAGATCGAACTTGAGATTAAGCAACGTTTAGGATAGCTCATACAGAAGACAAGACTGTAAATAGCTCACAAGAATCAACCAACCAACCAACCAACCTATTAGCTAGGATTTCTAGAGAGATGTTTACGTTCTGATAGGCGGTCAAAAACTCGCTTTCCGCTTGACAGTGAGCAGAACTGATGAAGAGGAAAGTTTGGCACAATGAAACGATTGGCGAATGATGTTTTCAGCTCGAATTACTTTGACACAGCAATATGAAGCATGGCATGGATTTAGCAGTGGATACAAGCATGCAAGTATACGAACGAACTTGATTCACGCTTTTGGTCACTGGATCATGATCCTGCCTCAATTTGACGATCGATGACAACAAATGCAATGAACGAGAACTTACGATCCTCATACCAATCATAGAGCTACATACGACGCCTGCTAAAACATACTGTGTCTCGCCTTTTCGCCCATAAAACTTGGAGCTTGTTATCTGTTACCTGACGTGAAAGTTCTCAATGAATAGAAAACAGGCAATGTGTGTCGGGGATATGATCAATGCAAGCTCTGTAGATCTAAAAATGGACAAGTGTTGCTTAGTATAATTAAGAGTAAACCCATGCACCATTCTATAGTGAGAGTCTACCCGCTTCAACTACTGTTTGTCCCAGGCAACTCATGTTAGTGCTCAACAATTCTAAGATCTGGTTCGCCTGTGGAAAAAGCTGTCGAACCTAGCGGTGTGGGATAGTTCTCGATGAACAAAGTCTTGTTCGGGCCTCTGAAGATGGTAATGACGCCAAAACCTTCTCGCCTTGTCCATAATGGAGATTAACCTCTTGACGACTCGCTATTGAGTGAACCAGGCTTCAGCGTTTTTCTAGTCGCTGGACTGATGAAGTTCTGAAAACCTAAGTGTCAGCCTGCGCTGCTTAGAGTGACGAGAAATTGGATGGCGTGACACACTGTGGTGCTAAAGTCGAGACCTGCTCCGGTCGCCGAGGCATTGATTCCGAGATCAGATAGCATGCGATCAGGGCGATATTTGGATATGATAACCGTGATTTCTTCGTCGTATTGGTTCACGACATAGATATGAGGAGGAACCCCCAGCGCTAAGCGCATCAGAGCAGCGAGACTGCCCTAGGCAAGCAAGTTATGTCAGCATATCAGACCATGGACCTTTGACGTGAAGCATGACTTGATCTCTTACTCTTGGAGATGGTTCAGTAACGGACTGGCCATTTACAGAACCCAGCCACTCGATGCATTCATCAGGTGTAGGAAGTGTGCGAGTGAGTACTGCTCGAGGCTTGAGCAGAAACGAAATCTGCGAGACGCTGAAGCGTATGCCTTTTTCAAGCTCATTTCCTACATCGCGTTCACAGCCAAATAAAATCTGATCGATCACTTTCTCAAGTGTCGAGAGCGGACCAGGTTGTGAGCTACGTGGAACTGCGGGATTAACCAGGTGCCTAAGATCTGCTGGTGAGCTTGAAAAGATGAACACCAACTGCTCACTGATCCCAGGAGACTTCGGCACGTCTTTTGGCCAACTTATGTTCAAAACTCGATATCTTTTGCTGAATTGTTCTTTTCCAAGGATGTACCCTTGTCCCGCTTCGAGTTCGATCCCCTCAGGTGAGGAAGCGGAGATCAGAGCGATTGTGCCTGCCACATTGACATCGAACACGGATATGTAGACTTTGGTGTGTCCGTTATTGGTACGTCGGATGAAGATGCGATCATCTTCAGTCAAGCAGCCCTGTCCATCTTGGTCTAGAAGCTCCTCTCGAGGTTTACCATTGCTAACCCAGCCGACATTCGCAAGCACATTATGTTGCAAAGTGGTTTCTTAGCCATTCTGCAGCGACAGCAGGTGCTGCGCTCGCGCCAGATGCTCACCTCTTTCTTTCAGAGCGCTAGAGTCTACTTTTGAAGGTAGCGCTTGTTCCAGAGTCACCGATGCTATATCGATATTCAGATTGGTAGAGAGCAAGATTTTGTCAATCTCTTTCCTCATGCTCAGGAGAGGAGATTCACTTTGGTTCTTGTCAATGCATCTGAGGTATCTTGAGCCATCCAGAACGTGACGAAACTCGAGTTGAGGGGCATAACAGCATAGATGTTCCCTTCATGCACACCTGCGATTCTGCCCGCTTGTATTCTAGGCACGCCAATGACAACTTTCAGAACGAAATCTTTCGACCTTTCGATGACAACTTGCTTCACTGAAAAGTGCAGTCGAGTTTCTGGACCCTCCACGCACGGATGCTGCTGTGGAGAGTTGACATTCACAGCCTCTCGGACCCGCATTAAGATTGATCCCGACGACACATTCTGGCCGCAATCTTCCTGTTTGACAGAAGCAAGCACCTCAGTCATAGCACCGTAGACTGTGCCAGCCTGGTTCGTGTACTCGAAGGTCAATTCAGACGTGGCAGCGGCAGTGATGTGGACTGCGTAGGGATTACCTTCTATGTGTGTCTCTTCCAGGAAGTGGTCCTGACTCCGACGTTGCTCAATGTGTAGAGAGATATCGTGGTGGTATATCCGGGGCAGGTTCTTGGCTCTTGCTTAGGTGTCATGGCCTGGTTGACGAGCCATTCAACCGGCATGACAGCAACCCAGTATCAGTGTTACATTGGTAGTCTTGGCAGTCGTGGCCCGCAGTAGCTGTGACAACTCGATGTCAAGTATGCCACGGAAGTCTCGTTCACTCGACTGATGGAAGTCGATTGGAACGAATCTGCTCTATTTCCGGGTGTAGCAAGACATGTTCTACCTTTTCGTCTTCAATGTTTTACTTCCATTTTGCGCATTTTACTAATTGCGATCAAGACTGCATGATCGTCGACTTTTCAGAAAAACGCTTTCTCCTACTCTATAATCTTGGTAGCCTCCTACTTACTTCTAGGCTTGGCCTCATCCTCTGGTAGTGGGTACTAGATGAACAGTGTTCGTGATAGGTCGATAGCCAGTCTAGGTGTAACATCTTATCTAGATTCTTATCCGAGCCATTTTGCTCCGAAATTTTGCTCGCCCTAGCTAGTGGACGAATATAGTGGCATCTATGCTGCGAGTCCGCGGCAGCTGCTGGTATGTTCTGTAGTCAAAAAGCGACCAAACAATAATGACAACATCGTACTTTGAGTGAGACTCTTAGATATGCTAAGCCCCTAGGTGGATAAACGGCGCCCAGAGACCAGGATTTCTCGGATGCTCCTTCGAGATCTGCCTGACCGCGTAGTTCAGAGCTTCAGAAACAGCCCTATTCGGATCCGTACTATCATCGTTGTTTACAAGAGATGAGTAGAAGAGTCTAGCGACTTGTACGCATATCTGATCATCGGCAGGCCGAAGTGAGCCGATGACATGTTTAAACTGCCATGTGGAAGGCGCTTGTGAGATGTAGAGACTCGTCCGCGAGTGTTTGTGTTTTTACTTCTGCTGTCGAACAGGCGGATAGATATGCGATCCATGCATGCGCTTGCAGATTCGCACTCAGCAAAGCCGAAACAGTCAGTTGATCTACACACTTCTTGCCATCTTCGTCTTTCTAAAGAATTAGATGGCTTGCCATCGGATCTGAAGGATCAGCGAAGCCATGACACGCAAAATGGGCGATACTCGATCCTCCAATCTCATCCAGGATCTCCGAAGCTTTGGGGTATGCCAGTGACTTAACTGTCCATCTCTCCCCAGCGACACTATGTATAGCAGCCTCCTCGCGACTTGCTCCTGCTAGTCCTCCATGACCCGGTGTTGTCGGCATCGTAACGACTAGTAGCGACTGCTCCTCAAAGAACCGCTTCGATGCTTTTGGTGCAATCGTCCTAACATGCTGAAGACTCTCGATGGAGGAAACGTATGACGAGATGCACTGTGATAGGCTGTTTTCAGGACTGCCTAAAGTGCTATCACCATAGTCGCCTGCAGCATGGAAGGGAAGCGAGCTCGCAGCACCTGTGCCAATCCACCAGATGCGAGGTGTTTCGTCCGTTGCTCTCCCTATCCTATGCTCCGCCACTTTCTGCAAGACTGGTTTCACACACGCCGACCAGAGCCAAGACAGTCGTTGCGTATCGTGCTGGTATCGTACGTCACTCTCAACGTCTCGCTAGTAGCCTCTCTGCTCGACTGTTCTATGTTGTTCGAGCGCGTTCTGGAAGTCTCTCGGTGGCTGAGGAGACATGCCGGACAAGCGGACATGCTCAATCGTAGACGTGAAAACGATGATCGCATCTGAGCTAATATCGGTACAGTTAACGATAACAATAGGCCCGTCTACAGCCGACCGCATTAGCTCGTCCAGGGGTGCTGGCTAGAGGAAGTGCTCGAAGCCAGGTTGATTACGTATGCGACGTTCGCATTCACCTAACGAGAGCGAGGCACTCCGACGTTCTTGAAGAAGGGTCTGCCGGATAGCAGGGTGTTCTAGCGTGCTCATAGTGTTAAAGGCTTGGAAGCGGAGCTTCTCATACTCTTTAGCAAGGTCAGGATGATATCGTGCAAGGCTAGAGATATCGCTGCGACTATCCATAAGATATCTTAGTATTAGCGCTCGACCAGACTCTACTCGCTGAAGGGCCTAGCACGGGTCGTTCACTCGTAGCGACAGGGAACAAGTATTAGTAGCGAGACCGACCGCTTGCTTGATAGCATGTTGTTGATCATTTCGACACAAGTGTCGGCTACAGAGATGTGGGAGTATGTCTAGAACTGTCTGCGCGAGCATAGCAGCCTCGTTCTAGCTGCTCCGCTAACAGAAGATTTTAATGGCCCTCCTCCCACTCCTAAGACGGGGCAACAGTGCTGATGTAGGGCACCTGGACGTCTCTATGAAGACTTGTAATGATGATTCTTCATCTCAATTATCGCCTGTGAGACTGTACCTGTCACTAATTTGATTTGATTTGATTTGATTTTCTCAAGCTATTTACCCCGCAAGGGGTATAAGCTGTCCATAATTAACAGGATTTCCAGCCAATTACAACCATCGGTCTTAGTTATAAGAGGAGGGTAAAGGTCTCTTAGACCTTGAACTAATCGCAAACGCCTAGTACTCTAGTGTGCTCTTATAAAGAGTGACTCTACGCATCCCTTCCTTAAGTATTAGAGGGTGTAAGCCTCCTCCTACCTGTCACTAAGCTTAAAAGAAGAAGAAGAAGAAAAAAGCGTGTCTACTAGGGTAACGAGGCTATTAACCTTACGAAGCGAATTACTAAAACACTTTACTCGGGCGTCTTCTGAAACCTGCCAAGCGATCTCGTCAGTATATACCCCACATTCGGAGAACTAAGAGACGTTGCCATGCCCGAGCACTTTACAACAAATACAATAGCCGCTAGCTTCTTAGACTCCTGTCGTCTCCGAAGTTTTTGTCGCCGCTATAATCCCGGTAAGGTCATCGTACGCCGCTCTCTATTATAAAGACGGCGGAAAGAACATTCCCGACGATATAACATGTATAGTAATATTCCGTTACCTAGGCTATCGCGATGCGTATAATATTATTATGGTTCTGCCTGCGCTTAACGACGCGCAGTAAGGCTTTTACTACAAAATAGCCCGCATTACATGCGCTATCGTCGCCGGCAATCGCTAGGAAGGTTACTTTAGCGAAGAGAGGACAGGAAGCAGGATTACGACGTCGAAAGACGGATTCTTGCTAGCTAAAGAATACTACTTCTGCGTTTTAGACGATGCCGAACGTTCGCCTACATTAATTTCCTTGTGCTCTACTAATGTAATCGTATTCTAGTACAGAATATCCCCTCGTTCCTACCCTCGCTAACTGGCTCTTTCCGCACGGGTATCTTACTTCTATCTGGCCGTAACTTAGCGTCTTTAATATGCCGCCTAGCCGCGCATTACTACCCGAGGGCGGTTTAATAGATGTTCTCCTTACTTACGACATTACTTGCCGCTTAACCGATACAGTTAAAGGCACTAAACACGCGCACCTAGTCCTTTATAGCGAAGTCGCCCGTTTCTAGCAAAACACTATGTTCCGGTACGACGCGTCGCCTCGTCCCGAAGTTAAGCCTATTAATGTCCTACGTAACGCCCTATTACTTCGCTCCGATATCTACATTATATTCGATCAATGTCGATTTGCTATAGTCTCTAAGCCATTATCTTTAGGCGAGACCGGCCGAGAGAATTTTACCTTAGCTGTACATGTGTTTTCCCCCGGCTCATTAACATAGTTCGCTAAATTCTACCACCATATCGCTATATAGCCATTACATGGTATCTCGTTAGAATACATCTTTACAGGATTTGCCTAGACTGTCTTTGCCTACTTAGCACAGTTCCCGCAACAAGGTGTTAAAGAGCGCTATACATTATACAGGACGGCGAGTTAACTGTAAAGGATTATAACGGAGATTAACATGACTCTTAATACTTTCATACCCTAAGCGAAGTTCTTGCGCTATCCATATCATTAAAGCGGCTCATGGCACTAGTAGGATGTGCTTACAAACTTAGCTTAGAAATCATGCTTAGTAGCTCTTACCCTACCTATGCGCCGTGTTTGTATCCTTCTTGTAATAAGTAAGGCACGGTCCTGCCGTTAGTTACGGTCTATGTAATATTATACGTTTACCTAGCGTGTCGTTCGATGTTCGATCTTTAAAGGGACAAAAAAGTGTCTGCTAATAATCAATTTAGGAAACTAAACCTCATTGTTTCTCGGGTGAGCCAAAGATGCCTAGCATTAGGTGGTTTTCTATTTTTAACTCATTCTCTAGACTTTATGGTACCAGGTCACATGAGGCGTACATAGAGACTATAGTACATATAAGTCGGTGCTATAGATGAACAAGCTTCGGAGGGCGTATATACCGAGGATAAGGATAGCTATTATGCTTAGAGGACAGTTCCCTATCGGGGCAAACCTGCGGAGATACTATGCTATAACTTAGGTCACCTAAACATAAAAGGATGTGTCTCGTTCTAAGCAATCGTAAAGATAGCTAGTTTGCTAGGTACTCTCCCTCTCTTTTACCCCCTATAACAGGCAAGTGTACGGAGTTCTTTATTTAAGTTGCTAGCCTCTAGCTGCTTATCTTAACTAATTAGTACACTCTGTCAGGAAAGTAGAAACATTAGTGTTCGTGAGCCTCGAGCCTTATTAAATTCATTGCTTATTAACTACAATTCGAGAAATCCTGCTAGAGCTTAACCTCGTTATAGGGCAAATCATATGTGCAGATGGGTTGTTTTAACACACAGGATAACGGTATAACAACAAAAAGGTTATTACAACGTATAAAAAGAGCAAGGATACAAGTGTTATAGTATAGGCAGGCATTTTAACTCCGGTTAAGCGATCTTGTAGTTATAAGGCGTGGTCCGAAGGCCAAAAAGTAAGAGTTTACTACTTAGAGCTATCTAAAGGTCTTACACGAGAATCCTTAGCTTCTTCGCTAAGGTAGATCTATATTAAGTTAAGGACAGGCCCTACAAACTTGTGTAATACCTCGAGGCTTCGTACCCTTAGGAGCCCCGTAGCGCTCGTAACTCGCGTTTCTATTAACCATTATTTACTTCTATCTACTACTAACTACGTCGTCGCTGTGAATTGTTACGGGGGCAGATTAGGTGTATAGGGGAAGGAGCAACTTTGCAGCAGTATAGTAATATTTGGCGGACTATCTAGGTTTAGGCAGTAAGACTAGTAGGCGAGCTTAACGACAGGACGTAGCTTAAAGAGCTACAAACATAGGAGCGGCATAGGCTACATAATCATCCTCTAGCAGAACCTTAGTTCTACTTACGTGACCTTGACAGGGTCGCCCTAACAGCTACAGCACTTGTTACACGTAAGCGCCGTAACATGGATTAGCGCGTGCTAACTGCTTAATAAACCTTGATTTATTTTAATACTAATGTTTTCTTATCGATTCTAGCCGCTAGTCGTACGTAGAGCGTCTCCGACCGTACCCTTAGCTAACGCCTCGCTAGCGTACAGAATTAACGAGCCGCCTTCGCATACGAATAGCAACTTTAATAGATTTAGTAAGAGGTTTGCATTATAGAAAGATACTCTAGTAGATTCTCTTATGATCCTTTTACAGCCTCGGCGTCAGTCGTGCACCTAGCTA
>JGI24891J29808_1000566_pt1 | contig 17527 bp, 25 predicted proteins | sample FreactcultuFSWF8_FD_29808 | JGI IMG/M metagenome (IMG submission 29808) | reverse complement strand
AATCAAGGTAATTTTAATTTTTAGTATGGCAACGATTTTAGACAAGGATTTAGTTAGGGAGACTAGTGTTAAGGTTGATAATAAAGAGGTCTTAATTACGCTTACTGAGGACCAAAGAGTTAACCTCAAGTTAAAGGGTGTTAAGGGTGAGGGTGTGAGTATTGGTATTGGTGAGTTGTATAGTCATTTAGTGGGCGATACAAAGGATAATGCGAAGCCCAGTGAGGTTAAGGTTTTGAGGAAGATTAAGGGTGTAAATGGTGACCCAAGTATAAGTCTTTACGAATTAAGGGCTCACAATTTGGTAACTAAGATGGATATGAAGGTTAAGTTGGAGCTTGAGGGTATTATCTGTGATATGATTAAACAAAACATTAAACTTTTTGAAGATGAAAAATAATTTAGAGACGGCGTTAGAGAACATTTTTGTTAATTTTATGACTGTGATTGTGAGTTTATTCATGTCGGCCATATTATTATCATTTTTAGTAATGTGGCTTTGGAACAGTACATTACCATTAATATTCGGTTTAAAGAGTATTGGATATTGGGAGGCATTTAGGCTATACTATTTATCTGGTCTCTTAATTAAGAGTGTGAATGTAATCAAGGAGAAGAGTAAGGATTAACGTTTTTTACGTTTAAATGACTTAGGTTTTTTATATGGCTTTTTCTTAGGTGTTTTAAATATTAGGTTATAGGGTTCTTCTCTTAAAAGGGATAGGTCTAGTTTCCAAGTTGATTTAGAGCGTTTTTTATAAAGTTCATATGATTCGGCTACGTGTTCAACGACTTGTTTATGTTCCCATCCGTTAACATCTTCTAGGTGTTTAAATACTAGTGGTTGTTTACCCATAGCGAAAGCACGTCCGATATGTTTAACTAAGTGACATAATGGGCAAAGTGAGATAAGACCAATTAATTTTTGGACTTTTTCGTTATTATTATATTGCCAGATTTCATGGCATTCTAGTCTATGTGGGAATCCTTGGTCGAGACCATTTTGCTGACATATTTCACATTTGTTTTCGGCCTTAGCATAGGACATAAATCTAATAATATCCCATTCTTTAGGTTTTACGGTACTTCTAACATTAATCCCCCAGCAAGATTTGGGTACTAATTCAACGGATAATTTTATTTTTTTGGTTTTCATTTAGTAAATTAGTATATTTGCGAAAAAAAAAATGATAGAGATAATACGACATATGTTTGGTCTTTGTGGTGAGAATCATCCGAGTATCTTATATTTATTAGGTGTGACACCATTTGTTAACCATATAAAGGTATTATGGTACCAATTTACTTCATATGTAAAAAATGTTTTAAAACGGCATCGGTAAGTTCTTTATCTTCGGAAAAAATTTGATTAAGTATAATGAATAATTTTGAGTAGATGTTTTTTATATTGGCACCACTAATTTGGCATTGTTCTCCATTATCTAAAATAATAGCACGTTTAAATTGTCTATTAATCTTTATCCTTTGCACTGGGTAGCATTTTTTAAGGAATTTAATCATCATATTTTCCATTGTTAACATTACTATAAATATACAAAAATGCTTGATAATTACATATTTTTTGAGATTTGCGATAAATCAATAGCCATCTTTAACAAGAGTTATTATTCACAATATAGGTCATTTTGTTATAGTGTTAGAAACAACATTTTATTAGATGATTTTTCTAGTAGTGAGAGGGCTAGGTATTATGAGATAATTGGTTATGTGATGTTAATATTTGGTTTTGACGTTGAGGAATCAATGATGATGGTAAAGAGATATTTTCTTGAAGAATGGTTTGTTCATTATGAATTTCCAGTTAAGATGATACGAGATACTTTTAGGATGTGTTTAAATTAAACTTTACTCTTTTAATAAGATAATTATAATAAAATAAAAACTATGGCATTACAAATTACAGATGGTACATTTAAGGATGTATTAAGTGAAAACAAGTTAACCGTTATTGATTTTTGGGCACCATGGTGTGGACCTTGTAGAATGTTAGGCCCGATTGTAGATGAATTATCGAATGAGATAACAGATGTTACGATTGGTAAGTTAGATGTTGCTGACAATTCAGTTGCTGCATCTCAATTTAACGTTACAAGTATTCCATGTATTGTGTTTTTCAAGGATGGGGTTGAAGTCAGTCGAAGCGTTGGGGTATTATCCAAGGCCGCATTGAAAGCGAAGATTGAAGGACTTAAAAATTAGTAAAAGGAGCTGTTTAACAGCTCTTTTTTATTTTCCAGATATTTATGTTTATGAGTACTAAATTAATTATTACTGAGCGTCAGTATAACATATTAAAGAGTTTAAACGAGACTAACTTCCACGAAGCTTTAGTTGAGAAATTGGTATCGGATTTGAATACAAATTACGAGCCAATGCTTGGCATTATGCGTGAGGGTGGGGAATATCATGAGAGTCCGATGGTTAAGATTAAGGTTGATGAGACTGAGATAACACCAGCTGAATTATATTTATACTTTAGGAAGAAGTATAAGCTTGGAAAGGGCTTCACCAAACAAGTCATAAGGGATTGGATGTTTGGTACATTAGATGGTAATAGGCTATCAAAAAACGTAGCAATAAGTTAATCATGGACATAAGGGGTAAGATAAAGCAATTATTACGAGAGCAATATGGTGACTTTAATACTCACTTAGAACATATCTATGAGGATAAGATTACGGAAAATTTGGCTACTGGCAGCAAGCATAGGAAAGAAGAATGGGCGACATACAATCAAGTTATTTTAGAGCTTAAGCATTCGATTAAGGACCATTTAAGGGTAAAGGAACTGTTATATAAGTTAACAGATAACGGTGACCCTAATATGGTTTGTATGGAAGTTATAAAGGAAATTAAGAATCCTTCCCCAGAGCTAGAAAGGTTATATAATAAAATAATGAATTTTATCTAATGAAGTTTTAGACGATATTTATGTATAGATAACATTTGTTAAAATCTACGACATGGAAATATCTGATTTCGTATTAAGTAAAGATAATAATAAGAACAGTGTTTTGGATAAGGAATACAAGCGATTACTTAATAATGTTATACAAAACAGTGATGAGGAAATGGAATCTAGGTGGTCCACCTACAATTTAATCATCAAGGAGTTGATAAGGTTACATGATTGTGAGTATTTCGAGGAAATAAAATATAGGTTCACGGACGGGGAGAATCCTAACCAAGTATTAATAGACATAATATCACGTTATAATCAAGACGAATTGAGTTATTTAATAACTTTCTTGATAAAAAGGGTTGAAGAATACTTGGAAGAAGATTATTTTAAAAGATTTTATTAAAAAAAATTGGACAATTAAATAAATGTTTGTATATTTGCATGGAAATGGAGACTAAAGATAAATCAATTGATAGGTTAGAATTTTTGGCTAACAAGTTTGATGTTTTCGAGGCAACTAAAGAGAGCATTGATTTAAAAATTGCCAATCTTAGTAATGACGATAAATATTCAGTTATTAGTAGTGATGACGAGATATTGGCATTTGTTAAGTATGGTATAGGTGATGAGAAATCAAAGGAGATAAGCGTTGCGTTAAACGTATTTGCTGCGATTATTGGTGCCGACCCAACTTCTAACAAGTCATGTGTGCAATGGATGCTTACAGTATTTGTTAGACATATAAAGATTGGGAAGAGTGAATCGGCCATTAGGTTTGTTGTTGAGGATTTACCATTGGCAAATGAGTATATAAAGTTATTTGAAGGGAATAAGCGGAAGGCTAAATTTAAAGAGTTTTGTAAGCATTCATTCATATTGAAGGATGTTGAGGACCCAACTGATATAAATCAGTATAAGTCTTTATCTCAATTATTTGACGCTGTTGACCCATTTATTAAGAAGGACCCAAGTGACATGGAAAACATGTTAAATAGGTTTGTTAGTATGGGTCAAGCTGTGATACCAGTTAAGGATAGGAAGTTTACATTGTTTATACCGAAGAGTGTTGAGGCGAGTGTAGCGTTTAGTCCATTTGCGAACTGGTGTACGACAAGGCCAGGTAATGGTATGTTTGATTCTTATACAAATTACAAAAGACCCGATGGTCGTAAGTCTGATTTGTATATTATAATCAATAACAAATTCTTTACTAATGAGTCTAAGGATGTATATCAAATTCACTTTGAGAGTAATCAAATTAAGGATAGGTCTAACGGCAACAACGTTAGTATTTTTGAGGAAGTTATTAGTGAGAGTGAGGGGTTATCAAATTTCTTTTATGAGGAATTAATGGGGATGGCTAAGTTATGTAAGACTGGTATTGATAATAACGAGTACTTAGATTATCTAATTAAGTTTGGCTTTTGCGAGAGTTTGTTTGAATTTATGGATACAAGTACTGCGGTTATTAAATTTACTACTAGGGAAATTCCGAGATTACCTGATATTAGTAGATTTAAAAATCTTGAAGAATTGGTTATTGTTAAAGCTAAATTAGTTGAGTTACATCCATCAATTGGTGATTTAACTAAACTAGAAATGCTTTCGTTAACAGAAAATTCGTTAAAGACGTTACCAAAGGAAATTGGAAAGTTAAAGAATCTTGGTTTCTTAAATATTAAGGGTAATAAGATTACTAGTTTTCCTGAGGAGATAAAATATCTTGACAGGGTTAATGGCGGCTCGTGTTTTAGAGTGAGTGTTAATAGAGAAGAAATAGGGGAGGAACTTTATTTAAAATTGAAGGGGTTGTTACCAACAACCCGATTAGATTAATAATAGTGGCTTCCAAAAAGGAGGCCATTTTTTTTACAATTAAAAACAATAGTTATGAAATGGAAAAGAGCTGGAGTGGCGGTTAATGTACCCGTAACGGAGTACTTAGAGTCAATTATTCAGGAAGAAAGAGCATTAAATCACCAGATACAAGTGTGTGTTGGTACCGACTCACAAAGAGATGGTAAAAATTACAAGTTCTCAACAGTTATTCTTATAACCGTTAAAGAAGACATGGGTGGTGGTGTTACTAAAGGATTAGGTGGTAAGATAATCTCATCTGAGTATCATATTAGCATGTATAATAAGAATAAAGAAGGTGTTAATGAAAGAATGATTGTAGAAGTTGGTAAATCAATGGAAGTTGCATTAGAAATTAACCCTATCTTAGAAAAGTATGGTATTAAGATGGAAATTCACGCCGACATTAATCCAGACCCAAAGTGGGAATCTAATAAGGCGATGAGTGCTGCGGTTGGTTGGGTAATTGGTTCTGGTTATGACTTCAAGGTTAAACCAAACTCTTGGGCCGCTTCATACGCTGGTGACAGATATGCACACTAATTTTTAGGTGAATCTTATCTTTTTTATAAATCCCACATATTTATATTTAAGATAAGATTTCTTAAAAACCCTAAAATATGTCAAATACAAAAAAAACCGTTCAGATTAAAGAAAGCAAATTAGTAGACATGATTAACAACATCGTTGAACAAGCTATTACAGAAAAGAAAAAGGAGTGGATTGCAGAACAAGCAAAATCTGGTGATAAGTCAGCGATTTTGGAGTCAAAAATCAATGCTTTAGAAACTAAGATTAACCAATTAAGTAAAGGTAAGTAATTAAATCTACGGTATAAAAAAATTAAGCTAGAAGGTGTAAATATATGCCTTCTAGCTTTTTATTTTCTATACTTTACAAAACTTAGCTGATAGTTATATTTTATATATGACTAAATTATTAAAATCCAAGACTCCGTTAACATCTTCAGTTGAGAATGATGATTTTATTAAGGCCAGTGAAAAAGCATTTGATTGTGCTTTTGATGGTACTTCAAGATATTATCCTTGGGAATTACCAAACATTCCAGAAGAATTTAAGATTGGAGTTATTGTTGGTTCCAGTGGTTGTCTTGGATTAGGTACTAAAATATTAATGTTTAATGGTGATTTTAAACCTGTTGAAGATATTATCATTGGTGATATTTTAATGGGGCCAGACTCAACACCTAGACATGTTTTAAAATTATTTAGAGGCCGAGAACAAATGTTTTTAATAAAACAGAATAAAGGTTTAGATTATCGGGTAAATAAATCACATGTTTTATCATTAAAGAATAGAAAAGTTAAACCAATTAGAAAAACTATTAACGGCAAACGTGAAATTATTTCACATATTTGTGCAAATGAAAATAATATCACAAACATTAGTGTTACAGATTATTTAAATAAATCTGAAAATTTTAGAATTACCAATAAAGGTTACAAAGTAAATAATCTTTCATTTAATGATAAAGATGATAAATTAAATATAGACCCATATTTTTTAGGGCTATGGTTAGGTGATGGTGATTCAGATAAAATTTGTATAACAAATATAGATAACGAAATATTGAGTTATATTGAGAATTACACTAATAAACTAAAATTACAGTTAAGTAAGACTATTAATGGGGATATATCAAGATACTATCTTCATAATGGTAGAACTGGTAGATATAATACCAATAATTTATTAAAGGCTTTCAAAAATTATAATTTATTTAAAAATAAACATATACCAAAAGAATTTTTAATAACATCACAAAAAAATAGATTAGAATTATTGGCTGGTTTATTAGATACAGATGGTAGTTATAATTATTCTAAAAATAATTTTGAAATTGTACAAAAAAATAATGTTTTAGCCGATAACATTGCATTTTTAGCTAGAAGTTTAGGTTTTTATGTTTCAAATAATAAATCAACTAGGAAAATAAAATCAATTAATTTTGAAGGTGAATATAATAGAATACATATTTACGGTAATTTAGATATAATACCAACAAAATTAATTAGAAAACAAGCAAAAAAATCCACACGAAATACGAATTGGTTAGTAACTGGTATCAAGATAGAAAAAGATATTGTTGATGATTTTTATGGGTTTATGTTGGATGGGGATAATTTGTTTTTACTTGAAGATTTAACAGTTACACATAATAGTGGGAAATCAACATTATTAAAAGAATTTGGCACTGAGAAGTTCCCAATCTGGGAACCTAATAAATCTATACTTTCACATTTTGATAGTCCCGATGAAGCGATTAATAAAATGGGTGCTGTCGGTTTAAGTTCAATACCTTCGTGGTATAAGCCATATCATGTATTATCTAATGGTGAGAAGTTCAGAGCTGATTTGGCCAGAAAGATAGGTACTGGGGTGATTTTAGACGAGTTTTCGTCAGTTATTGACCGAAATGCCGCTAAAACAGCTAGTGTTTCCTTGTCGAAGTATGTTAAGAACAATGATATTCATAATATTGTTTTAGCTACATGTCACCGTGATATAGTGGATTGGTTGGAACCTGATTGGGTTATAGATACTGATAGTGGTGAATATCATGAAGGTTTTTTTTTGTCCGTCCGAAAATCAATATTGAGATATACAGATGTGGGTATGATTTATGGCCCATGTTTAAAGACCATCATTATTTAAGTGGTGATATTAATAAAGCTGCTAGGTGTTATGTTGCGGTTTGGGATAATGAGATAGTTGGATTCTCAGCAACGCTTGCGTTACCTAATGGTAACTTTAAGAATGGTTGGCGAGGTCATAGAACAGTTATCTTACCAGATTATCAAGGTATGGGGATTGGGGTTCGATTTTCGGATGCTATAGGTCAAATACATATAGAGCAAGGCTTAAGGTATTTTAGTCGAACAGCGCACCCTAGAATGGGTTTTTATAGGGAACATTCCCCATTATGGAAAGCAACAAGTAAGAATAAAAAACTAAGGAAGGATGTTAAGCATCAGAATGTTTATAACGAGCATTATGCTGATAATAAGAGGGTATGTTTTAGTCACGAATATATTGGTAATTAAACATAAATATCTGGATATTTTTCACCAAATTTTCTGATTATCTCACCAGCTTTAAAGTTTGCTTCGTTTTCAATTGGGGACCCAGCTTCATTATTTTTATCGTGTTCTTTTTGATTAAGTCTACCTTCGATGTCTTGTTTCATATGTGTTAATTCATGTGCGATGGACCTCATAATATCTACAATTGCTCTATCTTTTGCATAGACGTTAACTTTTTTGTTACCGTAGCTGGCGGTTGTAACAATACCTTCACGATTATATTGTAATGTTACTTTAGTTTGTGGTATTTCTAAGTAATCACAAGCGAAGGTAACAAACTCATTTAGTTTATCAACGTCTTGTTTGTTTTTTTGGTTAAATAGACCTTCCCTAAGTAATTGTTTAATCAGTAATTTCATATTTAAATAAATATTCTATAAAAATAAAAAACCCCACAATGTGGGGTTTTAAATTACTTTTTTGGTTTTTCTGGTTTTTCAGATTTAACGATAATCTCAGATTTGTCAGTATCGAATGTTATCTTAATTGTTTCACCTTCATTGATGTTACTACTAAGAATCTCATCTGCAATCTGGTCTTCGACATATCGTTGAATAGTTCTAGCTAACGGTCTTGCCCCATAGTTTTCGTCATATCCTTCTTTTGCGAGGAATTCAACAGCATTGGTATCTATTTCTAAATTATAACCGATTTCAACAAGTCTTTTTCTTACTTGGTCCACTTCATTATAGATAATTTTATTAATATCATCTTTGGTTAGACTGTTAAAAATTATTGACTCATCAATACGATTTAAGAATTCTGGTTTAAATTTCTTCTTTAATGCTTTTTCAATAATTGAATGATTTCTAGCCTCTTCATTAGCGATAGTTGATGGTGTTTCAAATCCAATTGACTTACCAAATTGATTTAATTCTTTAACACCAATATTAGATGTCATAATAATTAAAGCATTTTTAAAGTTAATCTTCCTACCAAGTCCATCGGTTATTACACCTTCATCGAATATCTGCAACATTATGTTGAAAATATCTTCATGGGCTTTTTCGATTTCATCTAAAAGAACTACACAGTGTGGTTTACGTCTTACTTTTTCGGTAAGTTGACCACCTTGGTCGTAACCGACATAACCTGGCGGTGCACCAATCAATCTCGAAACCGTATGCTTTTCCATAAATTCACTCATATCTACTTTGATAAGAGCATCACCATCTCCGTAAACATGTTCAGCTAAAAGTTTTGCTAGATAAGTTTTACCAACACCAGTTGGTCCTAGGAAGATAAATACGCCGACTGGTTTATTCTTATCTTTAATACCTATGCGGTTACGCTTTATAGCCTTAACAACCTTATTTACAGCAACATCCTGACCAATCACCTTACCGCATAATTCTTCGCCTAATTTAAGGAGTTTTTTACTTTCTTGGGTTGATATTTTAGTTAAAGGAATACCTGTCATCATAGATACAACTTCTGAGATTTGTTCAACCCCAACGATTGTTTCTTTCTTTTCAAGCTTAGTGGTCCACTCTTTGCGAGCGGTGGTAAGTTGTTCAAGAATTTTATTTTCTTCATCACGAAGTTTTGCAGCATCTTCAAACTTTTGTTTGTTAACAACTTCTTTTTTCTTTTCAATTATCTTATTTAGTTTTTCTTCTAAATCAAGAACTCCTTTTGGTTTATCTAAACTTACATTAGTTGAGGCACCAGCTTCATCAAGAACATCAATTGCTTTATCAGGCATAGAACGTTCCATGATATATCTATCAGATAATTTAACACATTCTTCGATAGCTTCATCTGTATAAATTACCTTATGGTGTTTTTCATACTTGCCCTTAATATTCATTAAGATGATTTTTGTTTCCTCGATTGTTGGTTCTTCAACCAATACTTGTTGGAACCTTCTAGTTAGAGCACCGTCTTTTTCAATATGTTCACGATATTCATCAAGTGTTGTTGCACCAATGATTTGAATTTCACCTCTAGCTAAAGCTGGTTTAAAAATATTTGACGCATCTAACGCTCCAGAAGCGTTACCAGCACCAACGATTGTATGAAGTTCATCAATAAACAAAATGATGTCAGGATTTGCTTGGCATTCAGCAAGTACGGCTTTCATTCGTTCTTCAAATTGGCCACGATATTTAGTACCAGCGACTAAAGAAGCTAATTCAAGTGAATAGATTCTTTTATTAGCTATGGTTCTAGGTGCATTACCTTCTTTGATAAGAATTGCTAAACCTTCAACGATTGAAGTCTTTCCGACACCAGGTTCACCAATGATAACTGGGTTGTTTTTCTTCCTACGAGATAGTATCTGTGAAATCCTTTTAATTTCATTCTTTCTACCAACCACTGGGTCAACAGTACCTTTGTTAACAGCTTTACTTATGTCACGACAAAAGTTATCCAATACAGGAGTTTTACTAATTTCGCCTTTTTTCTTCTTGTTTTTAAATCGGTCTGGGTCGCCTTGAAAGTCATCTTGCACATCGTCATCATCTAAGATTCCGTTAATCGGTCCTTTTTTCTTTTTTATAATCATTTCTTTAAAATTTTCATGTGTTACGTTAAATTGAGCTAGAATTTTTGTTAATGGTGAATTAAATGCTAAAATCGCCAACATTATATGTTCAGTATTAATCTTATCATCGTTTAATCCTTCACATTCTTTTTCACTTAATGCAAGTACATCTTTTGTTTCTTCGGAGAACACAGGTTCTTTTGATTCAACATATAATATCTTATTTGACAAATCGTTATTTCTTAAAAATTCAGAAATTCTATCATAACATGTCATTAAATCGAACTTAAATGTTATAAGAATGTCCACACAATTATTTTTACCATCAATCAATAAGGCCAATACAATATGTTCGGGTCTAATTCTATTATCACCATACATTTTAGATTCCTTATTTGCATCCTTTATTATCAACTTAACTTTCTCGTGGATGTCTTTATTCATTAACAATCAATTTATGCAAATATACACCAATAGTTTTTAAATGTCAACTTAAGTTTAGAAAAAAAATTAATTGGTAGTAATCAAAATTAATTCGTAGATTTGCAAAAAATGATAGATGCTTTTAAAAAGAATTGAAAAGGATGGGGTTATAAAGGCGATATATGAATCCAGTAATATTGTTGCTTCAGTATATAATACAAATACTAATGAGATGAACCTTATATTTAAGGCTGGTACAAAATATAAGTATAAAGACGTTTCTAGGGCCGATTATTTACGATTTGAGTTAGCGGATAGTCAAGGTACTATATTTAACACCCATTTTAAAAAATATTTGCATGAGAAGATGGGTAATGTTGATATAACTAAGATATTAGAAGAATCAACATCTATCAAGAAGCAAGAATACGATGCAGCATTAGCTGTTAAGAAGGAGAAACTTACCAAGACTCTTAAAGGTACCGTATTGTTAATTGATGGCGGCAAACCATTTGTTCAAACGCTTGAGGTTTTAAAGAAGGATATTGACGATTTTATTAACAAATTAAATGAAATAGAAAAAGATGAAGTACAGTAATTTATTTGGGTTTATTTTTTGGTTTAACCCACACCAAGATTTATGGTATGCCATTGACAGGGATACCCAGTTAGAGTTTTTTAATGGTAATCGTGAGAAATCAACGTATTACGCCTCTAAAGAAATAAACACATTGATTGAAATGTGTAGTGATAAAGATACTCTTGAGAGAGTATTACGTGAAACAAGCACTGATACTAATGGATAGTTTAGATAAACAATATACCAATTTACTTCAAGATATTCTTGATAATGGTACAGTAAAAAAAGATAGGACTGGCACTGGTACAATATCTGTGTTTGGTCGTACTATTCGCCATAAGATGTCTGATGGCTTCCCTTTAATTACAACTAAGAAGATGTATTTTAAAGGTATCGTAACTGAGTTATTATGGTTCCTTAAAGGTGATACTAATATACGTTATCTAATAGAGAATAATTGTCATATATGGGACGGGGACGCTTACCAAGCATACGTAAAAAAACGTAAGCATAGTATTAGAAGTGAAGGTGATAGAAGTGAACTTGCAATTCAATCGTTAGAAGAAACACTAATATACACTAAAGAAGAGTTCATTGAACGTATTAAAACTGACGTTGAATTCGCTAAGAAGTGGGGTGATTTAGGTCCAATCTATGGTCATCAGTGGCGTAGATGGCATGGTAGATTTATACCAATGGGAGACGCTAGTTATTTTCCTTTTTGGGACCAAATTGCAAATTTGATTAATGACCTTAAGAATAATCCAGATTCTCGTAGACTAATGGTAAATGCATGGAATGTTTCTGAAATATCAGAGATGACGCTTCCACCATGTCACTATGGGTTTCAATGTTATACTAGAGAATTAACATGGGCAGAACAAGTAGAATGGGTGTTTAAAAATACAGATGTCGAAATGGAAAATTTGTATATTGTTGAAGAGATTGCAAAACCAACAACTCCAAAGCGAGCAATTTCATTAATTTGGAATCAGCGTTCGGTAGATACGCCGCTTGGTCTTCCATTTAACATTGCATCTTATGGACTTCTATTGGAAATTCTTGCTAAAATAGTTAATATGGTACCAGATGAGTTGATTGGTAATCTAGGTGATACACACATTTATCTCAATCAGGTAGATGGTGTTAAAGAACAGATTGGCCGTGACTATACATATGGTGAACGTTTTAATATTCTAGCTGAGAGAAACGGTCCATTAGGATTAAATCATGACAGAATTGAGGAAGAAATATTATCTTCAACGCCAGCAAGGACTCGTGAACCATTTCCATTACCCAAATTGGTTATGGGTAAGACCGATGCATTTTGGAAAGTTTTTGACGTAAGTTTATTTGGTCATTTAGACCCTCATGATTTCAGTATCGCTAATTACCAATCGCACTCGAAGATTGATTACCCTTTATCAAACTAAAGTTAAAAAATAAGTCCTCCAACTGGTTTCATTGATATTTATAAAAGTAAATAGTAAAGAACCATGTACGAGAATTTAGTTAACAAGTTTAATGATTATGTAGCTGAAAGGTTGTCTGTCATTTTATCAATGATGACAACCTTTTACATAGTTACCTTATTGGTAATTATACCCTTATTTTATTCAGCTCCAACTAGTATTGTTGCGTGGGCCAGTTATTTATGTTCGGTTGTATTTCAAGGTATTGCATTACCAGTATTAGGTTATACCGCTAGAAAATCAGCTAATAAGTCGGATAAATTAATGGATGAAATTTATAAATTAACCGATGAAATTTATAGATTAACAAATGAGATTGACGAATTAGTTAAGGTGATTAAAAACGAAGAAACTGAAATCAATAACGAAGTTAAGGAACTACTCGATATTGAGAAACATAATATTAAATAAACTTAATCAACATGGACAAATTATTAACTATTGTTATACCATGTAAGAATGAAGGAAGCAGATTAATTAAGACACTTAAATTAATTGAAAAGCAAGGAATAGATGCTGACATCATAATTGCCGATTCCTCAACAGATTTTACTATTAGTGAGTTAATCAACTACAAGAATAACTCAACACAATCAATCAGAATTGTTGGCGGTGGTTTACCAGCTATCGCAAGAAATAATGGTGCCAAATATGTTAAGACTCCCTATATTTTATTTATGGATGCTGACATATTTCTACGTGATTATACAACAATAAGTAAATGTTTAGATACAATACAATCTAAAGATTTAGATTTAGTTACATGCAAGTTTCATACGGTTGAAAAACATTATGATAGAATGTATCGAATCTTTGATATAATACAGTGGATTTCATCAATTACTAAGCCATTTGCTGTCGGTGGTTTTATGTTATTCAAGACTGATAGGTTTAATGAATTAGGCGGCTTCAATCCTGATGATAAAATTTCTGAGGATTACCATTTAAGTTCAAGAGTATTACCAAAGAAATTTAAGATTATTAATGTTTACGCTTATACCTCAGCTAGAAGATTTATTATGAAAGGTCCTTGGTATATGGTAAAATTAGCTTGGTATTCTTGGTTAAACAGGAATAACAACGATTGGTTTAAAAACGACTACGGTTATTGGAAATGAAATATAAAGCAATTATTGTATCTGACTTACACTTGGGTACTAAAGACTCAAAAGCGAAGGAATTCATTGATTTCCTTGATACACACCCAACTGATTTATTAATACTTAACGGTGATATTATTGATGGCTGGGCGTTGAGCCGTGGTTCCAAATGGAGAAAGCAACATACTAAAGTAATTGCTAAATTAATGAAATTATCCCTCAAGACTAGGATTATCTATTTAAGAGGTAACCATGATGAATTTTTAAAAGAATTTAAGGGTATTGCGTTAGGTAAGATTGAGATAAAAGAAGATTATAAATTAGAGCTTTACGAGTTAAAGGATAATAAATACATACCTAAACATTATTATATCTTTCATGGCGATGTCATTGATGTCTTTATAACAAAATATAAATGGTTGGCTAAGCTTGGTTCTATCGGATATGGTTTTGCTTTATGGGTTAATAGAGTTTATAACCGATACAGAGCATTTAGGGGGTTACCATATCAATCAATTTCACAAGAAATAAAAGCTAAAGTAAAGGGCGCAACAAATTACATTAACGATTTTGAGACCACAGCTATAAAATTAGCTAAACAAAACGATTGTTTCGGTGTGATATGTGGTCACATACATCAACCAGCAAATATATACATGTCTAGCGGCCATTATTTAAACAGTGGTGACTGGGTAGAAAACCGTACAGCTATTCTATTAGACTCCGACAACAACTTTACACTCTTCACTTTAAATTAATTTTGTAAAAAACCCACAAAATTACATAAAAAACTTGACTTTTCCAAATTTTTTCGTATATTTGCATTATAAAAATTACAGAAAAAAATGAGAGTAGAAGGAGCAAACCGAAACGAAAATTTGACCAAAATCCCAGAAGCAGCAGTTAATGTTGTGGTTGGTGACAGTCAATCTAAACCAACAATTCACAACGTATTCATTGTAGACGCATCAGGTAGTATGAGAGGAGGAAAATACAATAATGCAATGATTGGCCTTAATGAATTGCGTAATAGTATTAAGAAGGATACTAATACTAACAACACACTTACAATTGTTGAATTTGAAGACACTAACATCCAGACTAGACTTGATTTCGTGACAACAATTCCAGACCATTATGATGGTATGGGTACTGGTAGTATGACACCATTAAATCAAGCTGTTGGTGAAACACTTGAAAGAACGTTTAAAAAGCGTAAAGATTCTTTTAACGAAGAAGATAAAGTCTTGGTTTCAATCTTTACAGATGGTGGTGAAAACTCATCTATGGGTAAATACGCAAATGATAGCCAAGGTAGAGCAACAGTCTTAGCATCCTTTATTAAGGAACTTGAAGCTAAAGGATTTACAATTACATTTATCGGTACAAAAGAAGAAGTTAATTACGCTATTAACACGCTTAATATGAAAGCGTCAAATACTCTTGTACATAACAATACCTCAGCAGACGTTGCAAGGTCATTTAGTAGAACTGTTACAGCTAGAGAAAGTTACTCTAAGTCAGTATCATTAGGTGAAGTTGTAACTGAAAACTTCTACACAAAATCAGTTGATTAATAACAAATATTATATACGTAAAAAAAATGGAAACACAAAAAAAACCCCTTAACATCGCAGACATTAAAACTGGAGATGTATTTAGTGAAGAAAGTCACTACGTTTATGTTGGACCTAAGAATCAAGGCCATCAATTTAAACACTTAGAATCAAATAATTTAATTACGCTTGATGCGAAGTACGTTACTGATTTGCTTAAAACCGCTGACCAATTTGAAGAAGTAATTGAAGTTGGTGTTGAAGATAAGGCTTGGACACAAAAACAGATTGATGAAGCTAAAAAGAAAGGTACTCTTGAGGCTGATTCTCAAATTAGAGAAGGTGACCTTAAATTAAAAGGCATTAGAAGCGTGTGGTCTGACATTCACACAACTGAAGTATTCTCAGTTTGCTTCAATAAGAAAGGTAAGGCTCTTACGAAAAAGGCTTATAACGCATTAATTGATAAACAAATTCAAGATGCATTAGCTGAAACTGGTACTGGTAAAGTAACTCTTGAAGATGCGTTCAGAAANGTTATTAATAACCCAATCAATCAAGTAGANGCTCCAGTTGAAAGAGTTCTTAGAGGTTACAAAATTCAATTCTCTTCAGTTAGTGGATTCTATGATGTAATTGATATGGATATTGAAGATGACGGTAAAGGTTCTAACATTAGAAAGGTGAATATCACTGAAATCAAATGGTTAGTTGTAGGCGGTATTAAATACATTGTTGAATAAATGTATTAGCCAAACATAAAGAAATAAATAAAAGCACCTTTTTAGGTGCTTTTTTATTTTCACTAATATTTATAATAAAAACATTATGCCATTATTAAACGATATACACTCAATTATTGTTCCAGTAGCTCAAGCTAATTTCACAGCACATACGTATACTGAATTATACGCTGGTGACAATGATGTTGTTATGATTAACGGGCAAGGTCCAATAATCATAGGTAACGGTTCATCACTTAAAATTAAGATTAATAGTATTAGTGGTGGAACAAAATGTTCCTTATTAGGGGAAAAAATAAATAATAGAACGGATAACCCGATATTAATGTAATAATATAGATATTTATATTAAAATAGAAACTATGAACAAAATAACTCCAGTTGGCCTTAAGGGTAGGGAAATTAACGAACGTATGAAAGAATTGATGGGGATTACTCCTATCAATGAGAATAAGAGAACTTCAGTAGTTGAATTAACTAAGAAGGGACCAGATGGTAAGGTTTACGGTATCGTTAGAGAAAACCACGAATATTATATTAAGGTCACTAATAAAACTAGTGATATAGTAACAGAAGATTTTTCGTATATCGGCGGTTTAAAAAATATTAAGCAAGAAGCGTATGGTTCATATGCTAAAGCTCTTAAACACTTAAATCTTAAATTTAATAGCCTTAATGAGGCTTATGGTGTATCTGAAAACATTAATGTTTTTGAAGATGACCGTTTATTAAAAGAAGATATTGCTAATTTCTATACACCACAAGGTAACGGATTTTCAAATGAAGGTAACATGGATGGCCATGAAACTAGTGAATGTTGCCAAGCTCCAGTAATGGAAGGTTTATGTACTCAGTGTGGTAGTCCTTCAATGCCAAGTGGTATGGATTCACAAAATAGTCAAATGGATATATATAATCCAATTACAGCTGCGCATAATGAATATCAATCACCACATGATAGAATGTTTAATAGTGACGAATTTGCTCAAGCACAACAAAATGCTGATGGTGGTGGGTTGGATGAATTGGATGAATTCAATCAAGCTGTTCAAGATATGATGGAAGAAGATTCAATACCTAAACCAATTAGTCTTTTACCAATGCATGAAAACAAATTATCTATCGCTAGGTCAATCAATATTATGGATGACGTTATTGATTCATTAGGTAAAAAAAAAATCCTGAAAGCAAAATAAACGAAACAAAATATAAGTTGAAGTTGGGTAGCGGTAAAGCTACCCCAACTCCAGCTGCTGAACCTGAATTGCCACCTGCTGACGA
>JGI24891J29808_1000563_pt1 | contig 17558 bp, 18 predicted proteins | sample FreactcultuFSWF8_FD_29808 | JGI IMG/M metagenome (IMG submission 29808) | reverse complement strand
TGGTCACCCACCGTAGTACTAATCTGCCGTTCAACTGCTTATGTATGGCAGAGCGGACGGGATGCCCAGTTTTCAGCTGACTGTGGCCGTATGTGCTTGTTGCCCAAATCTGTGAGATAATAACGACAATTTCAATTCTGTCTGACTAGACCAAACAAATGGAAGTGTTCGCACAGTCATGTCGTCGTGCAGTGCCCGGCCATTGCTGGAGACCGTTCAACGAGATATTTTGCGCGACAACATGCCTCATAGCGCATCCACAAGCAGAAGCTGACGAAGCAGTGCAGGAAAGCCAGGAAGAGACGGAGGACGAAGAAGAAGAAGAAGAAGACGCGACTCGTCACTCGTCGCCAGATTCGCGATAGTGACGTTTCTTGGCACGCATCGCTCATGTCAGCTCCCAAATCATCTTCTTCATTTGTCATCTATCATCAACCATCGCTCTATGACTCCTAGTAGGTACCCTCATATCCAGAGCTGAGCGTGTGAACACATCTTTTCATAAACAAATCACTCCGAACAAGACCGCTCCAAACACTATCATGGCTCCTCAAAGTCTCGAAAAAGACTACCCATGGGTCACTTCACCAGTAATCATCTCAGCGCCCATGAGCGGTTTCGCCGGCCCTGAACTAGCCCACGCAGTCTACAAAGCTGGCGGTATAGGTTTCCTCGGCGCCCTTCCCGATATAAAAGCCCTTCGTACAGCTCTGGAAGATGTCACAGAACTGGTCACCGGCAACAGGATTCCAGAACCCAATACAACATTACCAATCGGACTGGGCGCTTTGCTGTTTGCTCAAAAGCTTGACGAGGTCGTTGCTTTGGTCGCGGAGTTCCGTCCGACCGCCGTGTGGCTGTTCGCTGCACATGGATTGGCGGATTTTAAGCTTTGGAGTGATGCGATACGGAAGGCAAGCAGTGAAACTAAAATCTGGATACAGATCGGCAGTGTCACTGGTGCCGTGAACTTGGTTCAATCTTGCAACCCGGATGTGCTCGTCTTGCAGGGCGCAGATGCAGGCGGCCATGGCGGTGAAAAGGGAGCAAGCATCATCTCGCTGATACCCGAGACTATACAGGCGCTGGAACGACTGGGGCTAGATGATGTCTCAGTCGTCGCAGCCGGCGGTATAGCCCATGGCTCTAGCGTGGCTGCGGCATTGACACTTGGTGCAGAAGGTGTGGTCATGGGAACGAGGTTCCTGGCTGCAGAGGAAACTAAAGTGCATCCAGCATATGTGGACGCGGTCTTAGAAACAGAAGACGGAGGACAAACTACTGTTCGCGCAAAAGTCTTCGACGAGTTGGCCGGTCCGAACATCTGGCCTAGTGACTTTGACGGTCGCGCCCTTATTGCCGAGAGCTATCGAGATCACGTCAAAGGCATTTCTATTGACGATATCCGCAAATCGCATGCTGAAGCGAAGCAGAGCTCGGAGCTCGGGTTCGGTGCTCACAACAGAAGAGCTGCGATTTGGGCTGGCACGGGAGTTGGTCTGGTCCGCAATAAAGCGCCCGCTGCTAAGATCATTAATGAAGTCAGACAAGAAGCTAGAACAGCATTGGAGAGAATAGTCCGATGCCTGAAGTGAGCCTGGATTCCCAAAATTCCAAGGAGACAAGTCATAAAATCAACAATAAAATAAGTTAACATTTGCTATACTGCCGGAATAATATGGAGGAATGAGGGGGTTCAAGAATCGAATATCTGTGATGACAAAATTGCACTGAGAGCACTGCCATCTGTAACTATCTCCAGCATTTAGATGTTCCCAATGACACCCTTAGCGAACTGAGCGGCAGGAGTGGCATCCTGAGTGGCGTAAGACAAGTGAGCAGCAGAGATGATGAAGGCACCAGCGCAAACACCGTCGCCGAGGTTGCAGTAGATCTTGGTGCGGCCAGAGTCGATGTTTCTGAAAGGCATTCTCTGGAGCGGGTCACCGAAGGTAAGAGCGACCTGTGGTGATTATCAGCAACTATCCAAACACGAAAGGAGTTTCGATATGAGACTCACAGCAACTTGTCCGTTCTGAAGGTTCTGGAGAGCGCCGTGAACCTGTTCGGCACCTTGAGAGTATCCGGCGAGGATGACCTTGGTGTCGGGGCACTTAGACAGGGCTTGCTGGGTCAAGCTAGCCATAGTGCGAGCGCCCTGAGCGGAGCCAGGGTTGAGAGCACCACTGATGGCACCAGCGACATCAGCCGGGTAAGTTACTCTGTTTTAATTGTTAGGCGTGACTCGGATTATTTTGGAAGTTCAGACTTACCCTTGAGTAGCAACATTGTTGGCACCAAAGGCCGACTCGAGGGCCTTCTCGAGGGCAGGACCAACAGTAGAGCCCATATTACCGAGCTCTGTGGTTCCACGGGCAAAGATGTAGGTCACGGGCTTGCAAACACCGCTGGTGACATCGTTCTTAGTGCTGCCGCCAAAGCCGCCGCCGAAGCCACCACCAAAGCTAGGGAAACCACCGAACTGAGGAACAGCAAGGGGGGCAGCAAGAGTGCTGGTAGCAGCGAGGCAGGCAATGAAGAAGGACTTCATGTTGCAAGGGTGCGTGAATTCGGAAGTATGAAAGATAGATTGAGTGAGTGTAGAGGAAGAACGAAAGTGTTGTGTAGATAGAATTTGATGCTGCTGAAGATAGTATTTCAGTCAGAAAGGACATCAGTGTTTATATAGGAAATCTCTCAAAGCGTGTTCTGATCCCGAGGCAGATTTGGCGATGAGGAGTGCTGCTACAGTGCCATGGCAAATGGGCCGTCAGAGAGTATACGAGCCAAGATGAATCTCACCACCATCGATACAAGGTACAGTCGTTGAAGGTGGATTTTGCTGATCCATAACAGCTAGTTGCATGGTCCAAGATATTGGCTCTTGCGCTCGAGCTTGGCCCGAGAGGCTGTACTGGAGCGAAGCATGACACCAAGAGGTCGTGGCAGGGCGAACTCTAAACTTTGCTTGTAGGGCCACGGTTGACCCTTAGGTCTACAAAGACATCAACCACATGGCGATGTTGTAGTACTTATATTCCAGTCGGTCGTCTCCATGCAACGCGACTATCACGTCCATCTAGAATGTTGACGTGATCGTAGACGGGTGTAGTTCATGCATTAAAGACCTGACACCCACTTGATACTGCACCAGTGCGAACACTATGCATGCCTGAAACATGGACTTTTGAAGGTGACTGCCGAGGAGCCAAGGTTGAGATGATTCGATCGTGCGGATAACCGGTCGAAACCAGGCCCGCCATGACAGCTTTGGGACTTTGATGCAGTGAATTGTAAATCATCCTAGTCATCGATCCGGGGGATGTGAAGATTGTTGCGGGGACTCGTGGTGGGTCTCTCGCGTGCACCGGGCTTTATATTAGACCAAGGCCAGAATAGGGAAAGAGTAGTGTGCACTAAGTGCTTGTTAGATCAAAGTTCGCGTGACTTGGCCTTGCGAGATGTCAATTGTAGGCGGAGCTTGTCCTTGAGTAGAAGGACGGAAACAAGAACCGTTGTTCGAAATGGCTTGATCGTGTCCTGAAACACTCGCCAGCGACAGCAGCTCACGCACTTTAGCCACCTCGGCCTGACTGCGCGATTCATTGAACTCTGCTTCCGCATTTTGTTTGCTACAGCACCAAGTCTCTTGATGCCAATACGGGCTTTTCTGTCGATCGCCATCAACAACGGACGTAAAATCATGGAAGGAAGAGAGCAAGTGAGAAAGAAGCCCTGAAAAAACATCGGAAGCCATCCGTGCCTCGGCTGTAAACTTTCAACGTCGACCTTCACGCTTCCCATCCTTCCAACTCTGAAGAGAAAAGACAATTGACATGATTCATGATCAACGACCATTCGGCGCGACGCACTTCATCTGGATGGACTTTTGGTCTCTACTCGAGTAGGTCTTGAAGAACTGGTTTGCTGTCGGCCGAAGGAAGATCGACGACTTCGCGACAGCTCGGGCGTCGCCCGGGCCCGCAACAGGCGACAGGATCATCATCTCCGGGCTATTCGCCGGCTATACAGCTAGTCTAGCACGTGTATCAACGAAAGTCGCGGTGACATCCACCACTATACAGAGCAAGACACTAGGTCGTGCATGTACATGAGAAAAGTCTCACAATACTATCGAACCTCACAGCAACCTACACCGTCATGTAAAAACATTATAAAGCGAATGGCACATCCGATACCATACAAAAAGCCAACTCTGCAAACCGCAAGAAGAATGAGGTTGATCGCTCGGCTCCATCTACTGCTTGGAAATTGGCAACACGGTACCATACGCACACGTTCTGGCAAGTCTCGTCAGTCGCACTGGCAACCCGGGGCGAGCCTAGAACATTCCTTCAACCTCTTACTGAATTACAAGAATGGAGATACGTCAATTTTGCTGTCCATTCAACCACATTGATGTGTTGGAGAGTCATTTACAACGGTAAATAGTATTTCCATCTACAGCGCACGCCTCATCATTCACCCTACATAGCCTTGTCAATGCAGAGGCAGCAATGTAACGATAGAACAGATAAAACAGAAACACAATCGAATTGCTCACAAAAGAATTATCCTGCCTCACAGGTTCTACCTTCCCAAGTAACAAAAGTACTTTTTCCACCCTCCCCTTTTGTGTAACCTTTTTCCGTTGACATGACCCAAAGGAAAGTCCAGTTCACTGCCATTCCCCCCCCAGATAAAATAATACTACAACATTGTTCCTTCCCAAAAGTACCAGGGCTTCCTTACCATGACTGAAGAAAACGAGAAGACCAAAAGTAAAACCACACCGAAAGAAGAAAAGGAAATACAAAGAGCCCGACATGATGAATCGAGAAAGGAAAACGAATGCGGCCAAGAGAGTGATGAAAATGATGGATGTGTCGTGATGAAGTCGTGTAGAGTCGTCGTCGTGAATGCTGGTGTCGATTTTTTGTGTCCTCGTCGTTCGTAGTCGTGTCATTATTGTAGTCGTGTGAGTGAGAGCCCTCGAATGCGAAACAAAAGAGGAGAAAGAAGAAGGAGGTATCGTGCAAAACCAAAAGTCATCCGAAGGGAAAGTGCAAACCGAAGCCGAAAAGGAAAGAACACTGGCGAGGCTGGCAAGAACGATGCGATGAGCTGCAAGCCATCACTTCTTCTTGTGGCCAGGCTTGACCCTGCACATTGTGCACCCGCCCTCCTGACCTACACCTCCCAAGCAACGAACAACCGGGCAACCCTTCTCGTGCCAGAGGATGTGGACCCCAAGATCCTTGCCCGCCTCGCCGTTCAGGAACTTCAGAACAGTGTCCTGCTGTGAAGGAGTATCTCTATCCGTGCACAGCTTCAACAGCTGGGCCGGTGAGATAGGGATGTTGCGACCCCTGTTCTTCTTGTTCTGGCTCAGGTTGACCTCCTTGACGAGGGCACTGTTGGCGACGAGCCATGCTTTGACATGTGTCCAGACGTGAGAACGGGAATTGTCGTTTCGGTTCTGCTTGCCATTGTGCATCTTGCCTACTTTGCATTGAGATTTGTCGTCGCAGGGGTCCAAGGGAAACTCGGAAATGAAGCAAGAAAAGTCATATCTATCGGCGTGGCTTGCTTCATGACGCTTACAGTGCTCAGATCTTTGGAACTTGCGCTCGCAAGAAGGACACTCGTGCAATTTTCGATTCGGGTCCACGATCTTGTTTACGTAGAAGTCTTGAGCCTGCTTGTCGATGGAGAAGTTGATGGAGGTCGAGTTGGCTATCGGCACGTTTCTGATTATGGACTTGCGTTTGTCTTGCTTGGAAACCTTACGGCCCCTTTTGCCCATGCCTGAACGAGTGGTGTGGACATTGACAGACGAGCTTGGAGACACATCGTGCTGAGCGTACGAGTGGTCGAATGAATGCTCAAGGGTAGAGGGGGTCAGAGGCGAGTATTCCGCGGGCGAAGATGAGTGCAGGATGCTGTGGTCGTGCACGGGTGTTTGGAGACCCCACCCAGACAAGCTCATGCTGTGATCAAGCTCAGGTTGATATACTGCCTGGTTGGGGGCGATATATGAAGGTAGATTTTCATGCTGAGACGTGTCAACGTCCGCCATGAAAGAGCTGCTGGGGTCCTGAGACGGAAGCATGTAAAGGGAGCTCGGATCCGGAGCATAATCAACGTTGGAGTAATGGCTCATAGTGGAGCTGTTCCAGTCTTGATCAGTGGATAGCAAGGTCGAACTTTCCTGGTAGAAGCTGTTGTCCATAGCCTTCTGTTCGAACGCTATCGACGAGTTCCAGGTCGGAGAGTTGCAGGCAGTTGCGCCATAGCTCTGTGGACCAGATGAGAAGTCGACAGGACTAGGCGGATATTGCAAGTCGACGTTAATCTTGTCGGTCTGACCCACGTTGTACATTTCTTGGCTACCGAAATGATGTACCGGAGTATTAGGATGGTACGTTGACACAGGAGTGTGGTTGAAGTTCATGTCGTAGGAACTCCGACGGGCACTGTTGGCGGACTCTGGTGGTGAGATCAAGGCTGACGGGCCTTGAAAATTGTTCGTGTCGATGGAAAGATTGGCAACACGTCTGTGTGCCAACTCGTAAGTTGCTGAGTCCATTGTGTCAGTAAAACAATTTTAGAGAATTCCTCACTCAAGACCCGTTAGAAATGTGGCTTGGAGACAAGGAGAGAAAACAAGAGGGTGAAGAGAAGGGATGAAAGCACGTTGCTCCTCCCTTCATTATATCTGCTTTGCACTTACCCTCATACATCTTGGGGTCCCTCATGATGACTGGCTGAAAGTCAAGACGGCTTGTACGACCAGTGGGTCCTGATTCGAGTGGCCTGGGTTCCTTAGGGTTCGAGCCTCCTTGGATACTGGGGTACAGGCTAATTTCCAGGGGAGGGACGCTCGATCTGGATTGGAATGTGACTGCAAGGAGGTGACACGTAGGGTCCTGAAGAGGAATGGATCCAGGTACAAAGACTTCGAACGAACGTACACCCTCAAGAGTGACAGAGGGAAAGAAGGCAAAGCAAAGAAGGAGGGTGGGCACAATATTGGTTTGTACCTGTATCAGCCCTGCAGTAAGCTTTTTGAGTTGGAGAGAGGGTGCGTGTAGAGAGAAGGGATATCAAAAGTTCGCCCCTGCAGTGACTTATGTAGAGACTCCTGAGGCCATACCTTCCCCGCTGACAGGCCAGCTCTCATCATCAACATCTCAGGCAAAAACATCAGCTCGCAATTGACTGGACGAGACGCGGGTCATCCCCACCAGGCGCTATCGATCCAGAAAGTCCCAGAAAAAAGCCGCATAGCAGGAATGATCCCCAGATCTCCAAGATACTACCGGGCTTACAAGCAAAAACACCAGCTGTTGTTGAGTTGTGTGGTGTGTAGTCTGGTGTGTGTGACACCAACCAATGCAAAGCAACATTACGCACAGATCAAGGGACCGAGAGCTTGAAATCTGGTAGACAAATTGTTTGGACGAGAGCGTGCTCTTTGATACTGGAGGCGGACTACCGTCTCGACTTGCTGCTATGAATCCTCTTGATCTGCGCCAGGGGGGGCGCTCAGGCGCGATCGACGGGGGCACGACAGCATGTCTGCGCGTTATCCGGATTGAGACGACGAGGATGCTGGCTGAGTTGTTTCTGATATGGTCCCAACAGCCAGTTCTCTGTTTCCCCTCCCGTGTGTCATTACTATTCTCGCAACGGGTTCCAACAGATGTCAAATGTCGGAAGCCCTATTTCGACCACGATTGTGATATTTTTCTGATCAGAACATACAACTGATGGAATATTGAGATTGGAATGTATCAATTGATGGAAATAGATGTTTACTCCATCAATGATGATCCATCACGGGGTCTGTCGTTCGGCGGCTCATGGTGTGGTCCGTGAGGTTGGTTGTGTAACACAAAAACGACAAGGATTCGACTTTCCAGCCGGGTTGTATCGCGCCACCACAGAAATGACATTCATCAGACGCTGCGTCCTGCAGGTCTGTTGCGCAGGTTTGATCCGCAGAGCGTTCCACCGAATGCCATACAACGACCGACTCCGAAAAAAATTGAAAGGAAGTTCTACCCGACCTGAAAGGACTGTTTATCAACACTCCAACACGAATATCGGGTATGTACATACGACAGACGGGTGCTAACATCATGAGCCGCGCGCGTCGCATTGTGGTGTTGGATTTGCCGCGGACGAATGTCTCAGAGATGAAGGAATGATGCAAGCCATAACCTCTGAACGTCTGGTCTAGGTGGGCGCAAGAACAACCAAACGTCGCACTTAGTCGCAGTGGCTGGCGCGGGAGAGAGAATGCGAGCAAAATCGCGGGAGAGCTATACAGAAAAGGCTTGTCTCCGGCACCAGGAACCCATCCAGTCAATCAATGAGCCAGGCACACTCTCACCGCCGCAACACCATCCTCTTCAAGCGGCCAAAGTGGGATGATAGCGAAGGATTCGGGTTATGTCTACGCCAATCTCCGAATTTGCAGGAATCAGAAAGGCACGACAGGCAAGTACAATACTTCTGCAGGTCCCGTACTCTAGAGCCGTTGAACAGATTGCAGATGCATAACGTTACAGTGGCTGCACGTCAAGTTGAGGGAGACATTGCGGATATTCAGACAGTGTTTGTAGGAGAGTAGGTGAAGCTTTTGCTTCCCCCTCAAGTGCGGTGAGCAAGCTGTGATGTTTCAGATGCTGCAACAATCTGCAAGCCCTGTATTTTAGCCTGATCGCTCACGGTTACGGTGCCTAGATCGTGGTCAACCGTCTTCGGGATCGGGAAAGCGGGCTGCGCATCCCCCAGGAATGAGTTATGTTGTTGCTATGGAGCGGCTCCGTGTGACGTGCATTCCAATGAACGAGGGGCAATGTAACAATGACATGGATGAGGAGAGGCTGGCATGATGGCGGTGTCGTTGTCTCAGTGGTGAGGAGAGAGAGACACGATGTTCGTGGCAAGACAGATGGTGGCGTCCTCATGTTCCTGTCACGCCGTGTTGCCAGTCAAGTCTTGTTGAACCGATACAGGTATGACGGCCTTGGTACGCAAAGACAAGCCCTCCAGACGATTTCCGAGGCGATACACCACCTTGAAGCCAAGACTGTATGATAGAACGCATACACACATCTCAATGCAAGTGATTGTCTTCTCCTCACAGCTTCGAGCGGCCAAGTATATCACCACTTTCAATGACGATATGGGCGTTGTCCAGATGACTCGCTGTCATGGAACAGAGCTATACGACGCTATCAGCAATGTCTTCAGGGCCGAGGTGACCATGCTCTTGATGCCAGGCAGCTTGTTGAGGGTATTGCATGCTTCCTCGCATGTCTTGGCCTCACGGGAGGAGGTGGTGAAGATCTCAGAACAGCTTGGAAGAGCCTTCATACATGCATGTGATTTGGTCAGACAATGAAACAACCACAGGTGTCACACATGGCTACCTGCCCCAAGACGACGGAGCGTTCAGGGCAAATGTATTTGGACAAGAAATCCTCGAGCTTGATGTCTGCTTTGGCCGGAAGTCTGAGTTGAAGTGACAACAATCATTCGCTGAAACTTATTGGAGAGAACGTGTCGAGTCGTCTACTACCCATGAGTAGCTGTGAGGGAACGAAATGTGGGCGCGAAGCAAGCCGAGGCTTCTCGATCTTGTCTTGGCACATTGTTGCATGTCTCGTCACCCTGTCCTACGAGGAGAATCTCAAGCACTCTCTCTAAAGACGATTTTGGGACTCTGTAGTCAGACGAGAGAACTCCAGATGTGAGTATAGTCTGTCAGATCATACACTAAAGTTCATACTACAAAGTTAATGTGTCGCGGTCTCCACTCCTCTAGAGATATTTCCAGCTTCACTTGTCAAAATAATGGTTGCCATGGCCTCAGCTTTGTGCTATCACGATGACCTAAACCATTTGGTAAAGGTTCGCCTAATCGTTCTTGAAGATTAAACATAAGTCTTTGAGCTTTTCTATATACAAGTATTCTCCGAGCAAAGAGAAAGTTGGAGCTCTTGAGCTCTCTAAAGGGTTTCCCACAGACGCCTGCTTTTGTCTCCAGTCTAGAAAGGGAACAAAAAAAACCCAAAGAACAAAACCCGGTCAAGGGTATCAAAAGCTAGCCGTCCGTTTGCCTCCCTTGTTCCCATGACTTCGTTCTATCATGCCAAAAACCAAAATTACAAAGGACAATAAAAAACGCCGTTAAATGCGACTGTGTAAACTCTTTCATCTCATCCGGTCGTTGCAACACACCATCTTCTGCAGTTGGCTCGAACGGGGCAGCCGCAGAAAAGTCGAACAAAACTTGCGAGGCTTCTTCTCAGTGCAGCACACACGATCGAGATCACCTGCCTGTCTTGTTGAAGCTGAGACGCTCGTGTGAGACGTTTGCTTTTCCGTTTTGCCGCGATACACCCTCATCGTCGCTATCAGGCAGATCACCAAGACTGAAACCGGCACTGTTGGCCTCGACGTCGTAGTTGTGCATCAAGGCCTCTCGGTCGTGCTCATTCGATCTTCTGCCTGCAAAGGACAAGTTGAGGCTGTTGGAACGGCGGCGTTGTGCGTCGGAGCTGCGGCGGGCTTGCATGGAGCGGCGGGTCAGAGGACCGGACATGGGATCGGTGGGGATGCCGTCGAGGTCGAAGCGGCTGCCATTGCCATTCAACTGCATGTGATTGCGACCTTCAGGATCTTCGCGCGAAAGATTGAGAAGGTAGACACCGGTGAAGATGGTAAGGAAGCCACAAAGGAGGGAAATGGTGTTGACGGCGTCGCTCGTGTTGAAGCCTTTGAAGAGGATGAAGGAGGCGACGAGAGTGCAGGTGGTGAAAGTGACATAGTACAAGGGGTTGACACTAGATGGGTTAGCTGAAGTTCCTGGAGAAAGGCCATGAGGAGGGCGTACATGTTGGTGTTGAATTGACTCAGCGCCTTGTTAAAGTAGTTCATCTGGGTGAGGATGCAGACTGCCGTGACAAGGACAAAGACGTAGGTGCTGGGGTGGGTGAACTGGTTGTTGCCAGCCAGGGTCAACTTGACGGCAATACCGACGCCCTTGACGGCCATGATGGAGACGGATCCGACGGTGCTGCAGATGGAAATGTAGATCAGCGGGTTCTTGCGTCCATAACGCGGGCACACGCGGTAGATCATGACTGTCGAGAAGACGATGACCAGCAGCACATAGAAGAGGAAGCCTGTCCAGTATCAGTCTCAGTCTCTCGCTTCGGCACACGCCTCTTCATCTCTGCCTCGATGGCAACTCACCAGGTTGGACGGCATAGTTGAGAATCTCGTCGATCGTCTGAATCTCCTTATCCGGAGGAGCGTGTAGTACAATGACGACTGAACCGATCAGGCAGATGGCGCATCCCAGCTTTCCCAGCGTGCCCAGGTTCTCGCCGAGGAAATATGATCCTAATACCGCCCTGCGCGACTTGTCAGCCACCTCGTCCGTATGTGTGCGTATTCCCAACTCTTGACTGACCCGATCAAAACACTGAGCGCCCCCAATGGCGTCACCAGAATCGGCGGCGCGAATGCGTATGCTGCAAAGTTGGCGACTTCTCCGATAACCACTGCTTTGTGTGAGCATGTTGCTAGGCGTGCAATGGGCATTGGTTGTATGCGACGTACTTGTGATGATGCCTGACCACCACACTGGACTCTTGAGATATGCGAAGCCTTCTCCCTCGAAGCCATGTTGTTGGCTCGCTTGCATCAAGCCTTTTTTCGTAATCACAAAACTCGTTCCTTGATCTCGTTCAGTATGCTGTCTCGCAGTCGTCGGGCTTGGGCGCATTACCTATCGCAAGTGTTGAGGCGACGGCCAATGCCAATCCGATATACCTAGAGGAAGCAAGGTCAGCGCCATGCTTGGGGTGTATAGGCGTAGGGGTCGCACTTGTCTTCGACCATGGCTGGTCTGTTGTGCGAGGTCGAGTCGAAGGGTTACGTAGTGTGCGGATGGTCGAGAAAGCGGGATGCGACAAAGAAAGAGCGACAGTGGATTCGGCAGGCGGCGGGAGAGGCAGCGTTGTGCCCACTCTGACTGATTTTATCGAGGGGGTATGCGTAGAGCTGAGTGGAATAGAGCTGCACGAGTCCGAAAAGTCAAAGGGGTCGAAGGTTGCAACAAGGTTGGCCAACTTGTCCCTTTGAACCGTTGGAGCTTGAACGACTGTCCCCCGATCCCTGTGGCGCTGCTCGCTGAAAGGCCGCCGATGGGCGTGACATACCCCAAACCGCCGTCCAACAAATCCGCCGCATCTCTGTCTGAATAGGCAGTACATTAACCACCTGTCCGAATATTCACGTTGAAACATCGTCCAAGACTCGATGGATATGTACACATTTTCCAGCCGTTGTTCATCTCCTTTGATCCTCTGCAAGGAACTCTACCCAAGTTCAGTACAATGCTGCTCCTACTTGGTCGCTCGTTCCTGCCAAGTCGCATCCGCTTTCTCCATACCTAATGCGTTGCGTCTTCCGCGCGCGCCTCTCTCTCGGCTCCGGAGAACGCGTGGTGATGTGCCTATTTTGGGCTCTCCAAAATCGATACACTCCACTAACGCCGCTCTCATTACGAACTGTTTTGAAATATTGTCCTGTCATCCGTGTCTCCTTTGCACATCACATCACATCGTTGTTGCATGTCATACATCTGTCTGTCATGCGGCTGACCTGCGACGTCTCGTCTTGAGGCTGACGTTACAGCTGACGAGCCATGCAATCTTGTTTTCTATTGTCTTCCTCATCGTTGGTTATTTCACTATCTCCATGCTGAGTATTTGGCACATCATTTCCCAATCACACTTCCCGTTCCTCAGTCCATCATAACTCCATATGTTTCAAGCCAGACCTATTCATGTGTTGCAGCAACTTCGTCAGACACGAGCCTCCTTACTCCGCTACCCGCCTTAAACTGCCAATGCGACATGAGCGAACAATAATCAAAGACTCAGAGGTACAAATTTCTGACGACGTCCTTTGCCACGAGGAGCGGGAGGAACGGCCTGTGCCTGAGAATGGGCAGGCTCTTGTGCGGATGCCTGCGTCGGATGCTGAGCTGCCTGAACTGGTTGTGCAGGGACACGCTCTGGGGATCGTACTTTCTGTACAGCGACAGTGGGAGGCCCGCCTGCAAGAGTGGGGAACTGCTGGCCGTATGCGTGGGCCTTGTTGACTGTCGGAGGCGGAGCAGTAGAAGTAGGTGGTTGCTCTTCAGCTTCTGTCAACTCGTCAAAGAGGCCACCTTCGGGTTCATCTCTGTTGCGACCGACAGCGCTGATGATGCGCCATGTTCTACGGAACTCGTCTCTGATAGCGCAGATTCCGTTATGCGTGACAGTACGTGCGACATTGTGAGTGGTCTCGAATGGGTCTTCGATGGCGAAAAGATAGCGATGGCGTACTTCCTTGTTCTCACCAACCTCGGTCTTTGCACCCGTCCAACCCTTCTCGTCCTTTGACAAGATGCCGCCTTGCGACCTGAGACTCAGCACATCACGAGTCCAGAAGAATCCTCCAGCATTGACAGCGTAGTACTTGAAAAAGCCGACAAGCAACTTGCCCAGTGACTCGTTGTTTTGAGTCACCCCGCCTTGACGGGCACGGCTCTCAATCAAGTCTTCATTATCAAAGAATCGAACCTCGTAACCATCAATGGTAGTGGAAGGCATGCCATTGGCCTCTGCTTCGTGTTGCAGATTAGGCAGAACAGGGGGCTGTGCTACATTGACAAGGTAGTGAAGGACCATCAAAACATAACCATACGACGAGAGTGTACCCGAGTAGGAGGAGTTGATCTTCCTGCGCTTGGCCCACGACTTGATGAATAGTACCATGGGTCTTACTCTGGAATCACACTTCGAGTAGCATCGCAACATCTGAGTGTTGTGGATGCCGAGAGGGTTGAAGAAGTTGATATCACACTGAATTCCAACTCCATCCTTGGGGAAGTCTAGAGGACCATTGGCCTTCTCACGTTTCCAAGTCTTGTCGTTACGTTGACGATTCGCCTGTTTATCGTGGACTGGCTGGTGCGGTTGCTGTGTGTTTTCCGACTTTGATGTGATTTGATCTGCGCTGGGTGACACCTTCTGGTCGATTTGCAAAGCTTGAGTAGATTCAGCGAGGGATGAGACATCATCCACATGCTTGGCTGCTTGGAGACTGACGCCGTTTTGCGCAGTAGATTCAGCCCCACCGATCTGTGACTCGGATTGAGGAGGCGAGATTTGGGCATCCGAAGCATCCTTCTTAGGTGTCGTGTCATCGGCGGAGGGTTTTGAAGTGGCGTATTTTTCATCGTCAGGCAGATTGTCCCATTTGTCGCGGGATTCGCGAAGAGCGTCCAGGAGCTCCGGTGGTGGCTGTTCACAGATCTTGATGATCGGCACGCGGGTGCGGGTAAGAAGACGGGCGCCAATGCCGTTGTCAAGTAATTCTTTCTCGAGGACTCGGGGAAGACCATGCTCATGCGGCGAGAAACGCTGACTGAGATCTTGTTCGGATGACGTTACTATCGCCAGATCCATGTCAGAGCCAGCGGTGGCAAAGCCAGAGCTAAGACTGCCAAAGCTGGCCAGCTCGACTGAAGGTAAAGGGTTCTCCGGGTCTGGCGACTTAAGGGTTTCGAAGATGTGTTGCAGCTTGATTCTGAAGGCGTCTTTCATGCCAACTTCAGAGTCGGTCATTTGCGTCTTTGAGATTTCCTGCATAGCGAGCGAGTCCAAGAAGGAAGCTTGACGTTCAGCATAAGGGTTGTGGAACGGCTGAGGGCGAGACTGAGGTTGATACAAGTGACGCTGCTGGTATTGATTTTGGTGTTGATGTTGGTTCTGCTGTTGATGTTGGTTCTGAGGGTAGTTTTGATGGGAGTGGGGACCTTGAGGAGGGGGTCTGTTAAAAGCATCCGGGTCTATAGGACGATGGTTTTGATTGCGGTGAGGACCTTGATGACGGAAGTTGTTGTGATGTGCCTGAGGAGGTGCACGACGAGGTGGCAGAGGAGCCGGAGCAGTTACCTGATGTTGCTGAAGGAATTGAGAAAAGTCCTGATGACGATCCATGGGCACATTGGCAGAGTACTGCGCCTGGCCGGTCATGGGTGGAGGCATGCCGAAGCCCGGTGGTGGTCTGGAAGGGTAACCTTGGCTGGAGTTGTGATGCTGATGTTGCATGTGAGAGTCCTGCTGCTGCTGCTGTTGGGCGACGTTACGATTCATCATCATGTGTCGCAGTTGGTCCTCGAGATCGGGCGAAGCATAGCTCCCGTTTGGATCCATCATCCTGGACAGATTGTGGATATTCTGATATGACGTTTCAACCAGAACTCATCAGACACCTTCCTTCTAAAACACTGTAAAAGCAGTAAAGAACGGACTGCCGAATGTAATGATTTCCGGCGGCGCAAGACCAGACAGAGAAATTTCTGGGAGTGGATGACCAGGTGAAAGCAGATGGATCGTGGATGAGCGTCACTCGTGGACCAAAAGTGACCAAAATGTGGGGAAATTGATGCCAAGAGTTGCAGACAAGCACGGGCGATGACCGGCGCATGGCGGCGGCAGGCAGCAAAGGGCGCTTTCACAATCTCTCGACGTCGCTGTCGACTGCATACCACGACTCACATTCCTCGCGCCATCTTCTCGCCCCTCTGAAAGTCGTACTTGCTGTCGACTCCACCGACTCCCCAAGACTTGATCCCGCCATCACAGCGACATTCGATGCAGACATAGCGCCGCTGCCACAAGACTACCAACGACTCCGCCCACTCGGCCGACACGATGAGCGCTCCTCCGCCAGGCGTGAGCCCTGCCTCTCGACAGCCCTCGACCACTCCCAACAACGGCCAAGGCACTGTCCGCCGCAGAAAGCCCACCGGCCCATTCGCGCCCAAGCCCAGCCGCACTCAAGCAAAGCGTCCTCCCGCTCCTCCGCCGCAGAAGCTCACCGGCACCACCAAACCCCTCGCTGCAACTACTGCCAGCGCCCAGTCACAACCCGAGCCTGAGGATGACCCCTCTCTTTACGAGGAGTTCCCACTCCTCACGACAAAGAAGGCTGTCCTCGAAGGTCTTCGCTATCACGCCATGAAGTTCATCGCAGACAACGAGATCAACCCATACGACAAAACCCAGTTTGAGCGCCCTGTAAAACTTCATCGCCGCTTCCCTCGTGATACACCCAATGCGCCCACCGATGCCAATCCGGAGGATGACAAGGAGCGCGAGAAGGAGGTTATCCGTAAGGCGGAAAAGGCCGCAGAAAGAGAGGCAACCCAGGCTCAGATTGCCCCTACCGACAAGGCCGCAGCTGCAAAGAAGCGCCAACCTTTCAAGAAGAAGACCGAGGACGTGTACTATCTCACAGACACTCCCGATACACAGAAGCGCGCCAGGTTGCGCTACGAGGAAGGCCGTCCCTGGCATCTCGAGGACTTTGAGAACAAGAACATCTGGATCGGTACATACGAGGAACCTCTCTCGGAATCGAACGTCATGTTTCTGCTGTCCAATGGTTGTTTTAAGATGGTCCCGATCGAGAAGTGGTATCGCTTCAATCCTACGGGACGATTCAAGATCATGCCTCTCATAGAGGCCGAGGCACGTATGGCAAGGAACGAGAAGGATCCGAGATGGTTCTTGGACAACGACAAAACCGCCGGCCAAAGGCGTGCCGAGCTTGAGAGACAAGCCCGTTTGACCAGAGGTAGAGTGGGTATGCGAGGAGAGAATCGCATCAAGAACGAGGATGACGACGACGACGACAGAGAGGATCTCGCTGATGACGTTGACGAGCTGGACTTTGAAGCCGAGGATGAGTTCCAAGACGATGACGAGGGCAAACTATTTGGAGATGATGAAGACGAGGCCAAAGAAGCCGCATCTAAAATCAAGAAAGAACGACACGGCGCTAACATCTTTGCTGGTACTGGTGTCAAAGATGAAAAAGACTGGGACAAAGAGGAAGAACGCGAGAAGGCACAGGAGCGAGCAGAGAGGAAAAAGGCAAAGAAGCTGCGCAAGAAGCTTGTCAAAATTGAGAAGAACTACGAATATGATACCGACGAGAGCGATAACCCATACTCAGAAGACGTAAGTTTGATTTATGCTTGCAACTCTTTACGTCTGGTCTAACCCCACCATCTCAGGAGTCGGAAGACTCGGACACGGAGCGCCTACGTGAGGAGGAAGAGCGTAAGAAGGATGAAGAGCTCAAGGCAAATGGCGAGAAACCTGCATCGCAGATGTCTACCAACGCCAACACTCCTTCGGGTCGTGCTGAAAAGCATGCTGGTAGCCTTCAACCTAAGCCTTCCATGTCCAACCTCAAGCGTCCTGGTTCTCCCAACCTGTCAGAGACCAGTGGCAGCGAGTCTATCAATCGCAAGCGCATGAAGAAGCAACACGGTTCCGGTGCTGGATCGCCCATGGGACGTCTCGCCGGCTCAGGTAGCGATACCGAAACTGAGCGACGTGCCCGGCCCATGACCCTGAACCCTAGATCCACCCCCGGATCGCCCGGCGCCGCGACTCCCATCGGCTCGC
>JGI24891J29808_1000562_pt1 | contig 17608 bp, 20 predicted proteins | sample FreactcultuFSWF8_FD_29808 | JGI IMG/M metagenome (IMG submission 29808) | reverse complement strand
GGGTCTTCTGGGGCAGGCGTGGAATTGAAGCCAAAAAATAATCCGTAGAATTGCCCCATGGAACTGCAGAAGGTCATCTTGTATTACGGCTTCGCGCCGCTTCCTGACCCTGAAGCTATCCGCTTGTGGCAGCACAAACTCGCCGAGGATTTAAACCTCAAGGGTCGTGTACTCATTTCTAAGCACGGAATCAACGGCACCCTCGGTGGCAATATGTCAGACCTTAAGAAATATGTGAGCGCCACCAAGAAATATCCCGGATTTAAGAGGATTGATTTCAAGTGGTCAGAGGGAACTGGCAATGAATTCCCCCGCCTCAAAGTAAAGGTCAAGGAAGAGCTCGTTGATTTTGGACTTCCCGTTGAAGTCGAAGTTAATGAAAAGGGCGTCGTTAACGGCGGCAAGCACCTCAAGCCTTACGAAGTAAATAAGTTGGTTGAAGAGCGCGGCGATGAGGTTCTCTTCTTCGATGGTCGCAATGGCTATGAGGCCAAGATCGGCAAATTTAAAAATGCCATCGTCCCTGATGTCTCGCACACTCGTGACTTTGTATCTGAGATCGAATCCGGCAAATACGATCACTTGAAAGATAAAGCGATCGTTACATATTGCACTGGTGGAATTCGTTGCGAAATTTTGTCGACCGTTATGGTCAAGCGTGGCTTTAAAGAGGTGTACCAGATCGATGGCGGCATCGTGCGTTACGCTCAAAAATATGGCGATGACGCACTTTGGCAGGGCTCGCTCTACACCTTCGATGGTCGAATGACTCTTGATTTCTCGGACCACGCTCCAGTTCTTGGTGAGTGTGAAAAATGTGGTGGAGCTACTAAGCAGTTCTACAACTGCGGAAAAATTTCTTGCCACTCATTAATTTTGCTCTGTGACAATTGCGCGCAGGATAGCGCTAACAAAGCATGCACTCATGAATATAGTGAGCGCAATGCGGAGATGGTTGGGTAGTTACTTATTTGGAATAGCAGCTAGCGCTGCTTTGTATGTCTGATTCGCTTGAGCTACAGCTTGCTTATATGCAGCAATGATCGCTTTTGCCGTAACTCTAAATTCATCATTTGCTGCTTTGCGTACAGTCTTATCTTTACCTGCTGCAGCCAAAGCTTGACTCAACGTTGCACTCGCATCCGCAAAAGCTAGATCGCGACCATTTTGCGCCTGCATCAGGGCGTTCTGCCATGCCGCACGCGCAGCGTCACGAGCCGCCTTCCTAGCGGCAGCAACACTATTGTTGGCACTTTTATTATTTCCGCCATTGTTTCCATCAGTGCCATGGTGGCCACCTTTTGTGGGAGCAGAAGGAGATGGAAGTGTTGTCGCAGATGGAGTCGCAGTAGTAATGGTTGGATTTGGTGACGATGATGGCGTTGGAACTGCAGCCATTGCTACAGGAGTAATACAACTCATCACCAGCACAGCTGAAGTGATTACCAATGACCGTTTCATAGGTTCCATTATCCACCTAATTCTTTAAAGATCTACCAGTACTATCTCAAGGTGAAGATGCGGCGCGGTGTGATCCTTCTTGCCTTTGCCGTGGCTCTGCCAGCAATTTCTCAGGTTCCACCAACGCATGCGGTCACCTTTAAAGGATCTCTCGTTGAATTAAAGGTAAAGAGCGCGGAGAAGGATTTCCCGATCCGCAACGTATGGGTTTGGACGCCTCCTGTTCCAGCCTCGCAAGTTAATACTCTCCCCGTTGTCTACATGTTGCATGGTTGGCCAGGATCTCCCAACGGGATGATCGCAGGCACCGTTGCACCGCTCACCGCAGCATTCGCAAAGGGTGCGCAACCATTTATTGCAGTCTTTCCCGATGGCAACGCTCTCACACACGCCGATTCAGAGTGGGCAGATTCATATGACGGTGCCGCAAAGATAGAGACCTGGTTAACGACCAATGTCATCGCAACAGTAGAAGCGGGAAATATTCGAAGTCGAGATGATCGCGCTCTCCTAGGTTTTTCGATGGGTGGATATGGCGCAGGAATTATCGGGCTGCATCATCCAAACTTATTCGGACAAGTAATTACTTTGGCGGGCTACTTTGTCGTCGATGATTTAACAAATGCATTTGGTGGCATAACATCACACCAAAGTAAAGAGAGTTATCAAACACCTTCAAATTACCTAAAAGTTGCTTCACAAATTCGCTGGTTCCTGGGCGATTCACCAGAGGACTACACGCCCCTCATCCGCGGAGCTGCCGAAGCCTGGGCCGCGAAATTAAAGACCGTAAAGGCCAAATACACCTTGCATCCCGCCGCCGGTGGTCATAGCTATGTATTTGTTGGAAGTGAAGTAACTGCAGTCGCTAGTTGGCTTAAATGGGGTGTTGTAACTCCACCAACGCCTACTCCATCACCTAGCCCATCAACGTCCGCAATTTCACTCCCAACTAATTCACAGCCGACTCCATCACCAACTGCTTAGTAGCCTGTTATTCACCCGTTCTTATAGCGCCGTTTCAGTTAAGGGTTCCATCCGTTTGCCGAGATGACATGAAATAGCCTCGTTCGTTTACTCACATTCCATAAAGAAAATTGAGAGAGGTTTTGCATGAAACTCAACACACTGAAGTCAGCGGTTTTTGTCGCTGGCGCATCAGTCGTCGGCATGCTGCTCGGCGGTTCGATCATTGCCCCTGCACAAGCGGCAACAACATCTACTCCCCTTATCATTTATGCCGCAGAAGGTTACGACCAGGTTGCTGCTGATGCATTCACAAAGGCAACTGGAATCAAGACAGTTCTCCACGACGATAGCACCGGTCCACTGCTTGCCAAGGTATCTGCCGAGAAGAGCAATCCTCAATTTGGTGTGCTCTGGGTAGATGGCGCAACAGCATTCGCTGCCCTAGATAAGCAGGGCCAATTGCTTCCTTACACTCCTAAGGCAACATTTACGGCTGCTGGACAATCTGTAGTTCCAGCCGATCACTCATACATTCCAACTGGTCTAACCACAATGGCAGCGCTGATTTACAACTCTGCCAAGGTGAAGGTCGTACCTAAGACATATAACGATCTACTCAATCCAATGTACAAAGGTCAGATCGGAATGAATGATCCAAATCAATCTGGACCAACATTCCCATTTATCGCAGGGCTGATGAATCAGTTCGGTGGCAAGTCGGTTACAGCTGGTGAGGCATTCTTGAGCAAGCTCAAGGCAAATGGCTTGGTTGTAAATAACACCAACGGAGATACCTTGCACGCACTTGAGACAGGCGTCATCAACTTCGGACTGATCCAATCGTCAGCTGCACAAGGCGAAATCTTGAAGCTGCAGAAGACTCCAGTTGCTGGATTCGCTCCCAAGGTGGTCTACCTCGCTAAGTCAACCTTGTTGCCAAGCGTGATCGGAATCGATAAGGGTGCTACACCTGCCGTGCAGGCTGAAGCCAAGAAGTTCATCGACTACGTACTATCACCAGCAGGTCAAGCAATTATGCAGACCGGTGATCCACAAGGTGATTCGCTGTACTGGCCAATCATTCCTGGAGTTTCACCACTACCAGGAGCTGGCTCACTGCCTGCTTCTTACCAATCAATTGATCCTTACTTCTGGGGACCACTTGAAGGTCAAGTCAATGCTTGGTTCACCAAGAACATTCGTGGTTAATTTTTAATCACTGCACCAAATACCTCACTCGCACTAGTTAATGGTGCGAGTGAGGTATTTGCCTTTCTTGGCCCAGCTGAGAATGGCAGCGTCATAGAGCAATTTGATTGATCCAGCCATTACAAGTGGAGCCCCAATGGCGATGTGTTGTAAAGCCGCACTTATCGTGGGTGCGAGTGGGCGCACGGAGTACCTCGCCGCATTAGTAAGCGCCGCAGCAGCCATGCGATCGCCCTCCGGTACTACAGCCATTATGAGCGCTTGGCGAGTAGGGATATCCATCTGGGAGAGGGAAGCTCGCAGCGCCAAGAAGATAATGGCGATCGTTAAGTGCCCGCAGAAGGCTGCGATGATAAAGAAACAATTGCTCGCCAAGTGGGTAGAGACCATCGTTGCTACAAGACCAATTCGCTGAGCAAGTAGCGGGGCGGCGAACATACTCAATGCGCTAAGGATTGCGAAGGCGAAGAAAAGATAACCCAAGAGCGCAGACGAGGCGTGGTACCTGCTCGTGAGGTAATACGAGAGCCAGGCCGATGTAGTAAGTCCACCAGCTGCAGAGTCGAAGGCAAAGAGAGTTGAGAGTTGAATGATCCTGGAGCGCACAGGAGAGTTCTTCAAGCCTGTGTGTGGTCTATTTGGCGTTTGCTCCGGCGGCAGCACAATGGAATGAGCAAACCACCAACCTATTACGCCTAAGGGAATGAGAATGTAAAAGCCGATGTAGCTGGTGCTCACTCGATGAATGTGGCTCAACCAGCCTTGGGATAGAGCCCCGAGCGAGCCGAAGATCGCAGCAACACCGTTGTACCTTCCGAAGATTGCAGCGAACCTTCTGCTGTGATGCTCCCCTGCCAGCATTGTTTGCTCCAAGGTTGTGGCAGGTCCATTGTCATTTGCATCTGTCGAAAGAACGCCGGTAAGTCCCATCAGCGCGATAGTCCATGGGGCTGGATGTAGTGCAATTACTAATCCAGCTCCCGCAAGCCCCACATAAACAAACTTATAAGCCCGCAACCGCCCGATGCGCACACCAAATCGCAGCAGCACCAATGATGCGAATGCAGATCCCAGAACTATGGAACTCAACACCAGGCCAACAACAAGCGAGGAGGTGTGGTTCTGTGCTAACAGATGACCCAGCAGAATTGCAGTAAAACCGTAGGCAAAGGCTCGAACAGCCTGTGCCGCAATGATGCGTGAGGTGTTGCTAGTTACTGCGCGCTCCGAACAACACGGGAGAGGCTGTATGAGAGGAAGAGTGCAACGAAGAATGGCACCGTTCCCCACGTAATCGCAGAAACTTTGATTGTCGCGGTCAGAATAAATGCAATTACAATTCCTGCGGCGATACGCCAATCATCTCCCACAATGAAATCGACCCAGAATTCTCCGAAGGAGATCAACCCTTCTGCGACTTTGCCACGTTCAGGCTTTGCCACCTCCGCCTTTACAGGTGCGGCCTTAGCAGCAACCGCTACGCGAGGCTTAGTGCGAGTTACTTTAAGTACTTGAACTAATACAAAAGAGAAGACCGTGACTCCTGCAATCAGAGCAAGTACCGCCCAGTTATCGCCTGGCCACTTTTTACTTGAACCCGCAGAACCCTCTGCACCCCAGAAGATTCCAAATGAGGTAAGCAGAATTCCAACTCCAAACTTCATGGTGTTCTCGGGAACCTTTGCGAGCGGTGCGCGGAGTGCGAAACCAGCTGCGATCACAATCGCCACCGCCGTGAGAGCTGCGATCGATGCAAGTCCAACGCGATGATCAATAGTTCCGAATGTAAGAACGATGAACGCCACTTCTAAACCTTCAAGCAATACGCCCTTATAAGACAAGGTAAATGCATACCAATCTGCAACGCCATGTCGTGTCTCTTTGGCAGCAATTCGCGCCGCTGCCAACTCTTCTTGAAAGATCTTCTCTTCATCATGCAGCGCCTTGTATCCGCTGGAGCGAAGAATCGCCTTACGCAGCCAGGTGAGCCCAAAGACGAGAAGGAGACCGCCAACCACGATGCGTAAGAAGGAGATTGGCAGATGCGAAATTGCAGGGCCAAAGGCCGCGATGATTACCGCCAAGGTAAAAAGACCAGCGATAACTCCGCGCCATGCGGACTTCCAATCCCGGGCGGTACCAGCAGCCAACACGATTGTGACGGCCTCTACCGCCTCAACAGCGCAGGCGAAAAAGACCGAGATGAAAAGTGCTAACGATGTGCCTTGCATGATGATGCGCTCCTTGAACGTGCGGTTGGTTTACAGACGGTTATTTAATTGGGGTTAATTCAGAGATTGAAAGGTCAACTTCCACGTGCTTCTCACTAGGAAAAGCTAGGCAGTTATGCGGATCAATATATATCTCAACCCTAGAGCCTCGAGCCGTTGATTCAGTGGCAAAGACGCTGGAAATTACCCCAAATTCACATTCCACGACGTGCTCGTAGCCTCGGCCGCGGTAGGCAACATCTAAAACGATTGCAGGCAGTGAGTTTGAATGGTGGTGACTGAGGCTTGTAGCGCTGGGGCGAATTAGGACTTCAACGCTATCTCCTACTTTGAGCGAGGTAGAGGTCCTACATTCAATTCTGCGCTTGCCGAGAGCTACTTGAACATGGTGGCCGTGAGCTTCAGTTACCACTCCAAGGAAACTTCCAGACGTTCCAGTGAAGGCGGCGACAAATCTATTAGCAGGGCTGCGATAGATCTCCTCGGGTGCGGCAATTTGTTGTAGCTCACCCGCACGCAAAACTCCAATCTGATCTGCCAGCGCAAAGGCCTCAGATTGATCATGCGTGATGTAACAGGCGGTGGCACCGATCTCGCGAGTAAGTGTCGCAATTTCTACTCTGAGACGTTCGCGTAGGTCAGCATCGAGATTTGAGAGTGGTTCATCAAAGAGCAAAAGTGAAGGTCGACCGACGATGGCTCGCGCGAGAGCTACTCGCTGCTGCTCTCCCCCAGAAAGTTGAAACGGGTAGTTGGGACCCTTACTCGACAGACCTACCCGCTCCAACGCTTCGTTGACGCGACGAGTAGATTCGCTCGCATCAAGGTTTCTGCGCTTTAGTGCGTACGCAACATTTTCAAATGCCGTCATATGTGGCCACAAGGCGTAATCCTGAAAGACCATGGCCAAGTCACGCTTCTCGGGAGCCATATGGAATCCATTATCTGCAACAACTCGCTCACCGAAAGCGATTGAGCCAGAGTCGAGTCGCTCGATTCCAGCAATGGAGCGAATCAGTGTGGATTTTCCGGAGCCAGAAGGTCCAAGCAATACGGTAAATGTTCCGGGCTCAATCGTCAGATCAAATTGATTGAGGGCCTTCAAAGCGCCGTAATGTTTTGAGGCACCCCGAATCTCTACTCGGTAAGCGTTTACTGGCGCATTTTCACTCATCGTAGATTTCCCAATCTCTTCCATCCGGGTGGGGCAAAACGGTTAAATAAGAAGAAGGCGATTCCAACGACTACAAGGGCCCAGAGAATAGAGAGCACCTCAATCGCGGTTCCCCCGCCGTAATCGAAGCCAGCGAGTGAAAGTTCGATACCTACCGCGACAGGTGGGCTTCCTGGTGGATAGAGAAGTTCGGAGACAGGTAGCTCGAGGAGAGTTCCGGAGAAGGTGAGAAGCCATGCGATCAATAGAGGACGAGCGATCAACGGCATAGTGACATCCACCCAGGCCTTTGCCGCTCCACTTCCATGAACTCGCGCAGCATCCATCATCGACTCTTGAATCTGCCCCATATTGCCGACCAATGAGCGCGAGGTCGAAGGGAGTGCGTTGGCGGTGTAAGCAAGTGCTAATAAGAAGGAGGTGCCATAAATATGGAGCCCCAAATCATTAATAAATTTGAGGTTATAGGTAAATATGTAGCCGATAGCAAAGACGATTCCGGGAAGCGCGACTGCAGCCAGTAGGAAGAAATCTACAAATCGCTTGGAACGACTATTACGAGCTGAGGTCAAAACTTTAGAGGCGATCGCGGCTAGTCCTACCGCGAGAGTTGCGGTGATGAGCGACATCTCGGTGGAGTAGATCAGAGGGTTGCGCAGGAAGCGGGAGTGCAGGACACGCGAGTAATTGCCAAAATTAATGCTGTAGTGGCTGAGCAGACTTCCCAGGCCTTGCAGCATGGAGGCAGAGATGGCGCCGAATACTGGAATGCCCAAGGTAACAATCAGCAAGACGACGATATAACCGCTCGTTGAAATCTTTCCAAAGAACGAGAGCTTGGTCAGAGTTGCCGGGCGAGTCCTGCCACTTAATGTTCTAAAGCTTCTTCCGCGTAGCGCCTTGTTCTGGGCCAGGATCGCAAGGATTACCAAAGCGAGCAAAGTAATGCTGGTTGCGGCAGATACCGGGAAGTTCACCGGAATTGAATTGATACCTTGGTAGAGCTGATATGTAGCGACGCTGAAATGTCCAACGCTCGACAAGGTCGAGGCGACTCCGAAATCACTGATCGCTTCGGCGAAGACGATTGCCATCGCAGAGAAGAGCGAGGGCATGAGAAGGCTCGCCATTACCTTAAAGGCTTCAAAGCGCGATCCGCCATGAACTCGAACTGCTTGTTCAAATTCCTCACCGAGTCCACGCATGGCATTTGCAATCACGAGATAGGCAAAGGGAATGCCTTTGACCATGAGCACCATGCAAATTCCAACAGGTCCGTATAACAAGTTTCGGATCGGTGCGACGCTGAATCCCATAATTTCTAGAACTCCGCGTTGTTCAAAGAGTCTCTGCCAACCGAGGGCAATGAGGTAAGAGGGCGCTAGAAATAGCGCGAAGATAGTGGTGTTCCAGAGAACGCGAGCTGGTGTATTGGTGCGAATCACTAACCACGCCATCGAGAGAGCAATGATCATCGCTCCAACAGCTGCAACAACTCCAATGATTAAGGAGTGAAGGAGTGCAATTCCATAGGCACCAGAGAAGACCGGCTTAAAACTAGAGAGGGTGAACCACTGATGACCCTGTGACATAAGTCGAGGGCTAAATGCCACCGAGAGAAAGAGCAGGATAGGAATAACGAGAATAAAGGTAATAAGCGTCCAAAAGACCGCCATAGGAGTGATCCGAAAACGGTTAACGAGGCGCTTTAATCCAGATGGTTCTTGCGAAAATGGCACGCGATGGCGAACTAGTAGTCCACCATCGAGCGCCATTTATCTATTGATCTTTCGCTATGTATTACTTGGTTCGGATATTTGCAGTGAACCAGGCATCAACTTCACTTTGCAGTGGACCCCACTTGTATGGGTCGATGATCTGGTAAGCAGGTGGAAGTGCTGGTGTGTACTTGTTAGGAGTTGTTCCTACGATCGATGGATAGCAGAGAACGTCTGAGTTCACAGTTGCATCGCTGCTGGAGATAATTGATTGACCAGCAGGAGATAGAACGAACTTGACGAATGCTTGAGCTCCTGCGATTTCAGCAGCTGGACGCTTGCCATCGATGGCCAATGAGCTTGGCATCAAAGTTGGACGACCAGGGTAGACAATCTTTGGAGTAAAGCCCTTGACTGGGTTCGCAGTGAACTTGATGATTTCAGCGAGAGCTGCGGTGTTCTGAACAAGTCCCTCTTTGATCTGACCAATTTCAAGAGCGTGAATTGTTGGACCGTTCTTATCGTTTACAACGAGTCCATTCTTCTTCAATTGAAGAAGGTAGTTCTTGCCGGCATCTTCTGAACCAAGTTGGTTCATGAGACCTGCGATGAATGGAAATGTAGGACCAGAGATATTTGGATCGTTCATTCCGATAAGACCCTTGTACTGTGGACGCAACATGGCGTTAAGAGTCGCAGGTGGGTTTGGCAGAGTTGCTGCGTTGTAGAGGCCGGCCACCATCACAGTGGAACCAGTGATTGCATAAGAGTTGTTCTTTGGAGCGAGGCGCTTTCCAAGTGATGAGTAATTAGGTTTGAAGTTGAGCGGTGCGAGCTGCCCAGCAGTATCTGCTGCAGCTGCCCAAGTATCGCCATCGGCCCAGAAGAGACCCCATTGTGGGTTTGTGCCTTCCGCAGCGACCTTAGCTAGAAGAGGACCAGTTGATCCGCCAACATCGACGACCTGATAAGTGGACTGTGAAGCGTTGAAAGCCTTGATCTCATCTGGAGCATAACCAATAGCTTCATAAAGATTAATTGTGATGGGGGCGGCGTGCGCTGCTTGTGCGCTCAGACCGACCGAAGCGAAGATGAGCGAGGCCGCGATAGCAACGCCCTTCTTAAATGAGTGTATGCGCATGCATATTCCTAACCTTGGGTGAACGGGCATGCGAAGTGAAGCGTGCGAAAGGTTAAATCAGGCAGATGAGAGGTGAACGGCTTTCAAAAAGCCGATTAATTAAAAGTTTTCTCGAGTAAGTCCCGCACCTTTTCAGGAATCAATTTGTAAAGGCGCATCTGCCAGGTACGTGCCTGCTCTAAGGGCGACACTTCAAGAACGCGCTGACTCGATGGCGCCTCAGGCGTCGGTACCTTGCGAATCGCGGGTGAAATTTGATCAAGCGCATCTGCCATGATGATGGTGCTCGACACAGCAGCCAAGACGCGAGCTAACTGTCCGCCATCTATCGCATCGTGATCCGACAAGACCAACTCTGTTAGAGCGTTAGCGCTAGTTCGGATTTCTGAAGTCAGCGGGTCTTTGACCGGAGCATATGGATCAAATCTGAAATCCTCTGCGCTCACCGTCAGTGCATAACTCGCAGTGGAGAGCAGCGTTCCCATGCCTTGAGCAATTTCTGGTTGCACTCCCCCATTAAGGCGTAAGTCGTAGAGAATTCGTGAGGTTGCACGGACTTGAATGATCAGATGTTCTACCGCGATAGCACGTAGATAGAGTTTTTCGGCATTGGCCGACCGAGACGCGGGTAACCACTTTGCAAAGACACGTGCTTCGATAACTTGGTTGCGAATAGATGGAATCTCTTCGACGAGCAATCTGCCGCGAGCTAGCCATCGCCCAGCTTCATCCAAGGTGTATCCATCCACTAGGCCCTCTGCCATCTGTGTCATCAAAGAGGCGCAACGATCCGTAAGGGATGAGATGCGATCGATGGTTCGACCGGCGGGAGTTTTAGGGTGAGCAAAGGTTGAGAGAACGATCGCTATTGCAGCGCCAATGATGGTGGAGGTAAGCCTGTTAATGGCGTTGGTTTCGCTGAGTCCTGGGCCAAGAACGATCAGCGCAGTAACTGGAACGTTGATCGCAGCAACTTCACCCAGGTGCAATAAACGTGCACCGACGAGTGAGATCAACACCGTGATTCCAACAGTAACGACGCCTAGCCCAAAGAAATGCAGAGCCAGCAGTGCGGCGCCCGCACCTACAGACGAGCCGACAACTTGGCCCACTCCATCACGTGTTGATTTATGCAGAGAAGAACGTACGGTCAATGACGCGACAACTGCAGCGACCAGGCCACCATTTTTTATGACGTTGTTACCTACCTGCCAGGCGATAGATGCGGCGATGGCGGTAACTAATACCTGCTGAATCCAGAACCAGCGAACTACAAATTGCTGTAGAAGCCGATCAAAGCGAATTCTCACGGGTTTAAGAATAGGACTTAAATATAGAACTCAACCTCATTGCGCTGTGAGAGCGAGCGAGTAACGACCTGATTTGCACCAATTGTGCTGCCTTCACCGATTGTGATGTTGCCAAGAACTTTGGCACCAGCTCCCAAAATGACGTTGTTCTCGATGGTGGGGTGGCGCTTTCCCTTTTCGAGGGTGCGTCCACCGAGAGTAACTCCGTGATAGATCGTGACATCATCTCCAACAATTGCAGTCTCACCGATCACAACGCCCATGCCATGATCGATAAAGACACGTCGACCGATTTGGGCACCGGGATGAATCTCTATTCCCGTGCGAGCTCTTGTGTGATTGGCGATAACACGTGCGATGAAACGTAAGTTTTTCTTCCAGAGCCAATGTTCAAATCTGTGCGCCCAGAGAGCATGGAGCCCTGGATATGTGAGTGCAACCTCTAAGCGACTGCGCGCAGCGGGGTCTTTGCGTAACGCAGTCGCGAGATCTTCAGATATGAATGACATAGGTGGCGAACTATAGATTAAATAGTTGGAGCAACTGGCTCGTCAATGAAATCCTTATAGAGCGGTGTAGATAGGTAGCGCTCACCGAATGAAGCGAGAACTACAACGATGATCTTGCCCGCAAACTCTGGGCGATCCGCAATCTGCGAGACGCCCCAGAGAGCTGCGCCAGATGAGATACCGGCAAGGATTCCCTCTTCTTGACCAGCGCGCTTGGCATATGTGAATGCCTCCTCGTTTGGTGCAGAGAGAACTTCGTCGTAGATAGTTGTATCAAGTACTGGTGGAACGAAGTTAGGTCCGATTCCTTGGATGGGGTGACCGGCAGGGGATCCACCTGTAAGGATTGGTGATGCTGCTGGTTGCACTGCGAAAATCTTGATATTTGGGTTCTTCTCTTTAAGCGCCTGGCCGACACCAGTGATAGTTCCACCGGTTCCGATGCCCATTACAACGGCAGCAACTTCACCATCGGTATCGTTCCAAATTTCGGCAGCGGTTGTCTCGCGGTGAATTGCAGGGCCTGCTTGATTTTCAAATTGGCGAACGAGAACGCCACCTTGTTCTGCACCGATAGCTTCAGCTGCTTCTACAGCGCCGCGCATTCCTTGTGCCGCAGGAGTCAATACAAGTGTTGCGCCGAGTGCGCGCAGGAGTGCGCGACGTTCCTTGGACATTGAATCAGGCATCGTGAGAACAACTTTGTATCCGCGAGCAGCACCAACGGATGCGAGTGCGATACCGGTATTACCGGAAGTTGCCTCAACAATTGTTCCGCCTGGCTTGAGCGCACCGCTCTTCTCGGCATCATCGACCATCGCTACTGCAAGACGATCTTTCACAGATGCAGTTGGGTTATAGAACTCCAACTTCGCAGCGACTGTTGCAGTGGATGTTGGAAATAAACGCTGGATCTTTACAAGCGGGGTGTTGCCAAATACTTCTGAAATGTTGTTGTAAATCTTCATGTTCTCTCCTGAGTTGAGATCGATTCGCGTGAGGTGAAGGTATCAGGAATGAGATATTGCTTCTCGGTGGAACCTAGTAAGTGCAAATCGTTCGCATAACTACAAAGTGGAGTAACATCAAGGAAAACCATCTTTTAAGGAGTTGTTCATGTTATTCCGCAAACTACGCGATCTCTCCGTCTCATCTCTCGGTCTTGGCTGTATGGGAATGTCCGAGTTTTATGGACCGACAAATGATGAAGAGTCAATTGCCACGATTCACCGCTTCCTAGATCTTGGCGGCAACTTCATTGATACCGCCGATATGTATGGACCATTTAAGAATGAGGTTCTCGTCGGTAAAGCAATTGCTGGCCGCAGAGCAGATGTGGTGCTCGCCACCAAATTCGGAAATGAGCGGGGTGCTGATGGTTCATTTAAGGGAGTTAATGGTCGTCCCGAATATGTGAGGGCAGCGTGCGATGCATCCCTGCAAAGACTCGGAGTTGATTACATCGATTTGTATTACCAACACCGCGTAGATCGCAACGTCCCCATTGAAGAGACCTGGGGCGCATTAAAGGAGTTGGTAGAAGCTGGAAAGGTGCGCCACCTAGGAATTTCGGAGGCTTCAGCAACCACAATCGAGAGAGCGAATGCAGTGCACCCAATTACTGCAGTGCAATCCGAGTGGTCGCTCTGGACTCGAGAGATCGAGACAAATGGTGTCTTGGCAAAGGTGCGCGAATTAGGAATTGGCTTCGTTCCATACTCACCACTTGGCCGTGGATTCTTAACCGGTGTTGTTACCTCATTAGACTCTCTCGCAGCAGATGATCGTCGTCGCACGTATCCACGTTTTAATGATGAGAACTTTGCCCGCAATTACGCGATCGTTGACGCAGTCAAATTGATTGCAGATCGACTCATAATTACTCCTGCGCAATTGGCGCTGGCCTGGGTTTTGGCCCAAGGCAATGATGTCGTCCCAATTCCAGGAACTCGTAAAATCTCACGCCTGGAAGAGAATCTTGGATCACTTGAAATTACGCTGACTGAGCGTGAAATCAGAGAGCTAGATGAGGTAGCACCTGTAGGAGTTGCTCATGGTGAGCGTTATCCAGATATGTCAACGGTTAACGTATAACGAAGGTACTAATTACTCTCGATCTCGCCGATTAATTTAAATTCGCTAGCCCCTAGCTGACCTTGCTTGGTGTAGAGCTCCAGCTTTTCGCGGGTATCGGCGATATCCAAGTTGCGCATGGTGAGTTGGCCAATGCGATCGGTTGGACCGAAAGCGGAATTTTCATTCCGTTCCATTGAAAGTTTCTCTGGGTGATAACTCAAGTGTGGACCCGTTGTATTGATGATCGAGAAATCATCACCGCGACGCAATCGAATGGTGACGGTACCTGTGACGGCAGAGGCAACCCAACGAGTTAATGACTCACGAAGCATCAATGATTGTGGATCGAACCAACGACCCTCATAAAGTAGACGTCCCAGGCGACGACCCTCAGCGTGATAGTTGGCAATGGTGTCTTCGTTATGGATAGCGGAGATCAAGCGCTCATAAGCGATGAAGAGCAGCGCCATTCCAGGAGCTTCATAAATCCCGCGAGATTTAGCTTCGATAATTCTATTTTCGATCTGATCTGCCATTCCAAGACCATGGCGACCACCGATAGCATTTGCTTCACGCATTAACTCAACTGAATCAGCAAAGCTCTTGCCATTAATAGTTACAGGGCGACCTTGCGAAAATTCAATAGTGACATCTTCTGAGTCAATCTTTACCGATGGATCCCAAAACTTAACGCCCATGATCGGATCGACGATTTCGATGGAGGCATCTAACTCTTCGAGATTCTTGGCTTCGTGGGTCGCACCCAAAATGTTGGCATCTGTTGAGTACGCCTTCTCGGTGCTGTCGCGATACGGCAAGTTGTGTGCAACCAACCACTCGGACATCTCTTTTCGTCCTCCGAGTTCAGTTACAAAATCTGCATCAAGCCACGGCTTATAAATGCGGAGCGCTGGATTTGCGAGTAACCCGTAACGATAGAAACGCTCAATGTCATTGCCTTTATATGTAGAGCCATCGCCCCAAATAGAGCAGTCATCTTGCAGCATGGCACGAACCAATAAAGTGCCGGTTACTGCCCGACCAAGTGGAGTTGTATTGAAATATTGCTTGCCACCAGAGCGAATATGAAAGGCACCGCAAGCGATCGCTGCCAAACCTTCTTCAACCAAAGCTAATTTGCAGTCAATGAGGCGAGCGTTCTCCGCGCCGTATGCCAGCGCGCGACCTGGAATCGAATCGATATCGCTCTCGTCGTATTGGCCAAGGTCGGCGGTGTAGGTGAAAGGAACGGCACCTTTTTCACGCATCCAAGCGACAGCCACGGAGGTATCTAGACCACCCGAGAAGGCGATTCCGACTTTTTCTCCGATAGGTAGGGAGGCGAGGACTTTGGACATGGGGTGAGCCTACCTGCCTCATTATTCTCAGCCAAAAATAAGGAAAATTTCCTTCTCTTCGAATCTCGATGATTTACCTTTAGTCCATGACCTTCAAAAAATCTGCCATCTCTCTTACCGCTATTGCCTTGCTCACCATCAGCGTCCTACCTGCTAACGCTGCGACAAAGGCATCAACAACTCCAAAGCCAGCCGTCTCTGGCGCGCCTCGCACTGGTGGTTTTGGTGCAGGTCGTAACTCTGCAGCCTTCGCTAAGTACACCGCATGCCTATCAAAAGCCGGAATCAAGTTGCCGGCATTTGGTGGCGGCCGCGGATTTGGCGCTCCAGGAACGAGACCTTCCGGCGCTCCAGGTGCTGGAGCAGGAACTGGAACCACTCCTCGTCCGCGCCCAACCTTCTCTTTATCTCCTGCGCAGCAAAAAGCATTTACAGCCTGCGCTGCGCTTCGTCCATCCTTCGGTGGATTTAATCGCGGTGCTGGAGCAAGCGGCGGAGCAGGACAAGGAACAAGTCAAGGTGCGACAGTTGGAGTTGCTCCTAAGACAGGAACCAGCGCCGCTTACATCGCCTGCCTCAACTCACACGGTCTTCCAGTTACAAGTGCTGCACAGATCGCTGGACTCGATAAGCAGAATTCCAAGATCTTGGCCGCACTCAAAGCCTGCGTCGGCAAGTAATTCTCAATTAAAGTGGAGTTGATCGATTCTTTCGATCCACTCACTGTAATTCGATAATTTCCGCGCCGCGAGTTTGATCGTTAACTCATCGCGGCGCGGAAGATCCAAGCGATCAACCACAGCTGCCGCAGTTTCTTCGTCTGTCCGCAACAAAATCCAAAATCCGCAATCAGATATGCGCGCGAAGAAATCTCCGCCTCGTAGATTTTTCTCGAGTGCGAAGGCGAGCGCAATCAAACTCTCTTGATACTCCCCCGCAGACAAATAGTTTTCAGGGTCATCTAGAACACTGACAATGGTGAGCTCGCGACCTTCTCGATCAGCGGTGGAAATTTCGCGCTTGAGATTCTCATGGAAGAGGGCGGGAGCCATGCTTGAGGTGAGTGAGTCGGCAATTCCATCACTCTTGAATTCGATTTCTCGAAGGTCAAAACCAGCCATTTCGTAAGGTTACTTGGATACGCTTCTGAAATGGCTATCAGCGATGCCCTGTTTGAGAGAAGCCGTAAATTGGCGATTTCATTGTTGCGCCTTGAGTCCTTGGTCTTGATTGGGCTGATCATTTATTTGGCACTTCTAGATGCCTTCCGCACTAAACCCTTAAGCGCTCCACTTGCCCTTGCCGGTGATTTCATTGGCCTGGCCCTTGGCGCTATCGGACTCTTTGCCTGCTCCATTAGCTATAAGCGAGGTAAGTCGTGGGGGCGTGCTCCCGCCGTGCTCGCAAACTTGATTGCACTCGGTGTTGCTTATTTCATGTTGTCAGGAAAGTTTTACATTGGGGCGATTCCCCTTGGGCTACTTGCCTTTGTTACAACTGGTGCTTGCCTTTTGGGTTATCAGGAATAACTACCACTCGATAATTCGACGCTCCTCCCATAAGAATCCGGTCTTATCTATTGCGGGATCAAAGCTACGAGTTGCCAGCCAGACCGCTGTGTCAGCTCCCTCTTCCACTGAGAGCGGGGCATCTGGCCCGCCCATATCGGTCCGCGTGTGGTTAGGGCATATCGCATCGACGAGTAGGCCTCGAGTGCCGTGGTTGGTCTCATGAGCCAGATTACGTACTAGGGCATTCACCCCAGCCTTGCTGATCCGGTACGGGGCAAGTCCCCCAGCATTGCCCGGTCCAGACATCCGACCTAAACAGGCGCTAAAGATGATGATCCGCCCCTGTCTGGCCTCAGCCATCGCCGCTCCCAGGATATTGACGATGGTAAATGTGGAGTCCAGGTTGATCGCCATAACTCGGCGCCACTCTTGATCGGTTGTGCGCAGAGTTTTAGACATCTTCTCGCTCATGACCCCATGAGCCAACATCAGGATCTCGGGAGCGCCGAAGGTCACCAAGATTTCTTCAAATACCGCGCGAGTTGCTGCCTGATCCTCTAGATCGACCGCCCGATACTGCGCCCCCAGTTGGACCGCCGCATTTGCCAACCTCTCAGGATCTTTTGCTACCAGAATCACTTGGTGCCCGACAGCAACCAGCTCCTTGGCGCATTGGAAGCCAAGCCCACGACTGCCACCTGTAATAACCGCTAATCCCATATCTATGAGCCTAGAGCCATACCTCACACCCAGCCAGTCGGTGCGCTCTTGGCTAAGGCGATTAAGATTAGGTCGTACCTGATCTTCTTTCGGAAGCTAACCTCAAGCGGTTGCAATACCGAACTGATTAAGAAGCGGAGTGAGCGCCAGTGTCGGCATCTAATACCCCAGCAAATCATTTTGGTGGTTCATTCGGACCCAATGAATGGCTCGTCGATGAG
>JGI24891J29808_1000561_pt1 | contig 17614 bp, 19 predicted proteins | sample FreactcultuFSWF8_FD_29808 | JGI IMG/M metagenome (IMG submission 29808) | reverse complement strand
TACTTGGTTGGTTAGAGTGTCGTCAAACATTTGCTCATCGCTAATGGTAAGGCCCACCTGGATTGTGTCTCCGATTAAGCTTGTATTCATGCGATGCCACGTTTGGGATTGGTTCGGAACGATCTGCTGAAGATTTATGTTGGCAGGGGTAAGGCCAAGATTGTAGCTTTCTTGGCATGTATAAAGAGTGTCGGAATAAATGACAGCATTGTTGTCGCTTGCCCCAGGCACATAAGGCGGCAGATTAAAAGGCGACGCAGAGTTCTGGCTGAGATATAAATTCAGAGTGATCTGGGCATTGGACGTGGTAGTTAGAAGATACTGCTGCACACCGATCCGCGTCTTGCGCCCTAAAGACCAGGCGGCGGGGAACTGTTTGCTCTGAATAACCGGCACATAAAGCCGAGTGATGGTCCCATTGCCGGCATAAGTTCCGCTAGGGACGAAAGGTTCTTCTAAATCTGGATCGCAAGAAATCTCAAAAGTGTTCACTGTCAAAACTGTCACAACCCAAATGATGTAGGTTGGGGGATCTGCCAATGGCTGTGAATTGAAATTACTCATCCCAAGAGCATTCAAAAAGTAAACGAAATCCCCCGTGTTGAGCCCATGGTTAGGCGATGTTATTACATATCCAGAGACTGAAATGATCGTCAGCGACGGAGCTTCTGCCGTTGAAGCGCCTTGGCGAGCGACAATAAACCCTTGCTGATTGCCAGCTATAACTTCTGGCTCTTGTAGGGACGAGGATGAAGCGTTCCAAGGTTGGTTCCAAGCATTCCAAGAAGGAAAGTAAGAGCCAACCGTTGCCCATGTAAAGCCACTTTGTCTGCGAAAAGGCCCATAGGTTGTATAAGATTCGTTAAAAACAGCCCAGGATAAGTCTCTGTAGTTGTAGAAGAGAGTTTGGTTAGGGAATGGACTTGTGACATTTTCTTCTGAATCGTATGGATAGCTTATGTAAACCCATTCATTCACATAATCCCGTTGGGCTGAAATGCGTTGAGTTCCTTGATTGAGCAGATCAAAATCGAATACATAGTCTGGGATTTCTAGATCGACGCGGGCACAGGATTGTTGGTCGGTAAGAGTTATGCCTCGATCCCCAAGAGTCATGACGCCACGGTCGAGAATGATTGAACTGAATGTAGCCGTAGCGCCTAGCTCCGAGTTGATGATGTAAAAAGCAAACGGCAGAAGATCATTGCCAGAATAGATCAGCTTTGTCTGTCTGGTTGTGAAGCCGACGATCAAGACGTCTTGGTTAGAACCAACAGTTGCAATGGGCTGGGCATACCCAGCGGTGATATAGCCGCCATAGCCAGGAACGTCAGCTATGTAGCTGATGGCAGATGCCCCCTGAACAGCCGTTGGAGCGCCTACAATGGGAGGCGTAAGCAATGGATATTGAACGGTATTCGCTAAGAAGGGATTTCCTGTAAATGAACTGGTGTAATAGGGAGTGCCATTCTGGCTGAAGATGATGGTGTCTTGCAGGTAATAGGTTCCTGCGGTTGTTCCCGGTAATGAGCCGGTACTTTGGACAATAGGGCCCAAGAACAAAATGCGATCCTTATAGGGAATGATCATAAGGGCGCCTACAAGGTAATAGATCGATGGCGGCAAATCCCCAATAATCTGAGAATCTGGAGGAGCGCTGTAAATGGGAGGGGCAAAGTTTACCCACCCTCTGCCCTGGGCAAAAGTAGGATTGCGAAATGTCCCAGAAGTTGGGTCCCCGTCATACCAACGTAGACAATCTTTTGTGGGCGCTGCTAGGTTGCTAGTGAGATATTGAGCGATCCCGCTGGAATAAGGCCCAGCTCCTATTGTTGCATTGGGAAATACTGCTGTAAGGGTTGTTGTACTCCCATTGTTAGAAGATGCTGTTATGTACCCAGTTTGTAAATTGACTGAGGCGCTGTTAGTTCCTTGAATTTCATTAAGGAAGATGAAATCTCCAACAACAAGCGTCGCCATCGTCTCGGTGATCGTTAATGTAAGAGTAGTAGAATTCACATAAGTTATAGTCGCAAGAGGCTTGAACTGCATCCCAATGTTGGTAGTAGTAAAGGGCTGTGTGACTCCATTCGTTGCCCAAAGAGCATTTTCATAACTGACAGACCAAAACTGCTGGTAGGTCTGCCCATTCCAAACGACTGGGGTAGGAGTAGACTTTGGAGTATATCCTGGCAAAGAGGCGCTAGTGGCGGGGTTCTTGTAGAAGCTGACGTTGTATGAATAGTAGGGAAAAGCCGTAACAATCTGGTAGGCATAGTCTGTATCGAAAGAAAGCGTCGAGGGAAATTGCGTTGCGATAAGCGTTAAGTCCTCGATGTCCATCACTGGCCATCCAGGGTAGTAGTTAAAAGTGGCCAAAGTAATCGTATCGGAAGTGGCGCCCACGATCGTTATGGCCCCTGTGGCATAGTTAATGGTTCCTGTCCCAGATGGAGAGCCTTGAAGGGTGCCGTCTTGGTTGGCGTCTGTGTAGACCGTTGTGGTTGTGCTGTCAGTGAACTGGACGGTGCCCGGGATGATATTGCCCGATGCTTCAAGATTGAATCCGGTTAGCAGATTGCCAGCGCCTCCGACAAGATTGAATGACGCGGTAGACCCGTATGAAGAGATGTTGGAATTGAAAAACCTTTGTAATCGACATACCGGCGCCGTGCCTCGCTTGCGTTTTACACGATTGCGCCATTGATAGGCATTGACAAGCGTAGGAAACGAATCATTGTCGATATAGAAAGGGGGAACGTCGTTGCGGAAACCTCGGTTAAAGGGACCTACAACGAGCTTGTTTGACATCTACCCTCTTATAGTTGGATGACTATGAATGAGACGTTGACCGAATCTACTTGAGAAAAAGCGCCAGTTGTAAAAGTTCGGATGATAAATGTATTTGACCCTGACACGGTATAGTTACAAACTAATTGAGAACCTCCAGATGATTGGCCACATGAGGGAATTACTGCGTATGAGTCCCCGGTGGTAGCATTCATGGCCAATGTAACTACGTATAGTCCAGATCCTTGATGGTTTATCGTCCCAGACACATTGAACTGTTGGGCTGGGGTAATAGTCCCCGGTACTGATCCTGTGCCATTGAAGGTGGCATAGGCACGAACACAGCTGAGCGGGAGGGTAATTAGAGAGTTAGTATATGTAAGTTGCGAGGCAGACGCATTTGCAGTGCCGGGAACTGTGGCTAGAGCAGCAGATAGTCCTCCTTGTGCTCCAGGAGAGATATTCCCAGGGAATGTAACAATCTGATGCTTGCCACCAACCCCAATCCCAAAGCCATAATGGTCAACATCTACCCAAGTAGCGATCGTATTGGTATTCGTTTGCATGTTCGGAGCGTCCACAGAAGGATCGTTCGGCGGGTTTGGAATGCCGGTGGTATAAGGGAAAGATGACATTATGTTGCTCCTTGACCAGTTGTTCCGAGGGCTGATTGAGGACCTTGCAGGTCGCTAAAGATGGTCCCGATGCGAGTAGCTGTGAAGATCCGTTGGCTTCGTTTCCAAACAAGCGTCTCTTGCTCTTTGAAGAGGGGCTCATAGAATTGGAATTGCTCCATATCGCCGGTATCACTAAGAATCTTTCTGGCGGCTCCGCGGGAGAGATATTCAGCCATGTAGGCGAATGGGATCGCTTGCCCGCTTTGTAAGAATGCCGCTGGGCTGAGATAAGCATCTATTTCGATCAAGTACTGAATATCTGGAGGGGGACGAAGCGTTAAACAGTTGTCCCAATAGAGGATCGCTCTAGGAAGCCCCTGTTGATAATAGTAGCATTGGGTTTGGATCGGCGTATTCGCCATAGGGGGCTTTGGGAAGGCGACATTGACGACGCCTGTTGCGTAGTTGACGGTATTGGAAGTGGTCGAGTAGGAACCAAGGGATGCCCCCTGATTCGTCATTAGAAGCCCATAGGGCGTGTTATTGAGCAAGAACTGGCCGGAGTCCTGGATGACCATCTGAGTTCCGTCTGTGGCCGTTGCAAGCACATAGACGCCAGGAAAGATGCTGGTAAGCGGGATGGCAGTATTGATGCTAGACGCGATAATAGGGTCTTGAGTGGTATTCGTGGCGATGATCCCTGTGATATCTACGTGGCCGGGGATAGCTGGAAAGTAAGGTATAGACAATGTAAATATCGTCTTTGTACCATTCCCCTCTTCAGCATTGGGCAGAGATTGAATATAGTTAGGCCAAATCTTCCAGAACGGATCTCGTTGGTTGTAGAAAGGTATTTCGATGCCATTTGCATAGCAAGGCAGCATAAAGCCTTGATAGACTGGATACTGTCCCACGACCTGCCCTCCTGGCTCCTGAGGATTGGGATAGCCGTTGACGCCATAGAGCGGCATATTATAGTCAGCGATCCCCGGAATAGTCTGGAATTGATATTTGGTTCTCAAGTCAAAGAGCTGCATGCGGGCATCTACATCCATCAACCAGAAGCGATTGATGTAGTCAATGATAAGATTGTCCGACAACGACGCATTGTTTGGGGTCTTAACAATGCGCCGCACATAAGTGATGATGTCGTTCAGCAGGTTCATTAAAAGCTTTGAGCTCCCATAAAGATGGACTTCCTTTTAGTGACAGGCTGTGCATCGAGCCTCTGAATGGTCTTGTCCACAGTGATGGTGTTGTAAATAGTCCCCATGCCGGACTGTTCCGTGGCATAAGGGTTGCCCATCATCAGCCGATGATAGCTGCGCGCCTTGATCGCCTCTGCCAAATATCTTGGCCCCCAAACCGGCTTATTAACCGGAACCTTCCAAAACTCTGCTGGAAGGCCGCCGTAGGGTCTTGTCCAAATCTCGATTGTTTCGCCATTCAGCTCGACGTTCTCGGCAATGAAGTTGACGTACTCCTTGGCGAAGTTGTATTTCTCCCTGAATTTTTCATTAAAAGTCTCCGTGACGTGCGTCTTCGGATTTGGAGATGGAAAGATGGTATTGGCTGGCTTTAGATAAATATCGTTCGACTTGGCAATCTGCTTCTGAGAGACTTCTGGCTCTGGCCTTTCCTCTTTGGGAGCGGCGGACATCCGATCCATCGTCATTGACTGAATTTGATCATTGAACTCTTCAAATTGCTTCTCTGCCTTGTCGAGTTCCATTTGTGCAAATGAGTTGGTCACTTGTGGTTTTTCATGGGATGTTTTCGGTCTTGCCATAGTTTCCTTATGGTGAAATGTTTATAAAGGCGCCTTCGATATAGGTCCCCTGATTTATTCGGCCAGAGGCATTAATAGGCCCCGAATTCACATCGCCGATCGCCACAACCATGGGCAGTGTGGGCCCATAAGCAGGACTTGGATTGAAGGCGTTATATCCTTGGGAGGTGTTGATATTGATCGTCACCTGATTGGCGCCGGGAATGTCGATGACGTAAGCCGTCTGCCCGTTAAGTTGCTGAGCCCCATAAGTAGATGGGATGTTCAGCCTCACCTGCTGCCCTACAACGTAGTTGTTGCTAACGCCGAAGCTGGTCCCGGTGGTCAGGGTGGTCAGGGTTCCAAATGCAATCGCCGTAATTGGGAATTCTGAAGGCTGGAAATATTGCGGCTGGATGGGAGGATTGCGCTCTGGGGCGACAGGTCCGATGAAATATGGATTGCTCATAGCATATACAACTTAAATCTTTACTTTGCACTTTTCAACATTTATTCGAAGAAAGAAGCCGGGACAGGTGCCCCGGCTAAAGAAGTTATGGCATTGCAATATCAGTGAGATAAGCTTCCCACATGATAACGTCCGACGTTTCTCCGCTAAGATGCGAAGAAGTGTCGGCAGACCCACCAGCAACGGCAGCATTACCAGCGCCGATGATGAACCCTTGGCGGGTGTTGTTTACGAATGCGCCCTGAATTGCAGGACCGTTAATCGTAGGAACACCACCAGAGAAGGTTGGGAACTGCGGTGATGGGTAGAGAGAGCCGCCCGAATATGGGAAGCCGCCGCTATTTACATCGCCAACAGACACAACTTGTGGATATTGCAGCCCCGAAGTCCCAGTAGCTGGCTGGTTACTATTAAAGGCCGTAAATCCGGTTGAGTTGAAGTTGCAAACAAAAACCGTGTTACTAGAGACCGCGGTCACATAAGCATAGATCGGAGACCCTGGGATTAGGTTGTTAGGCAGAGAATTAAGCTGAGTAGTCCCCCAAACTGATGGGATTCTAAATGCAATCTCTTGTCCCACAACATAATTGTGGTTCGTGGTCGTCGTAATCGAGGTCGTCGTTCCCGTGCTAATCGCTGAAATGAAATTCACTCCAGGCAGATAAAGGTTCGGGTAGAGGACCTGTCTGACATAAGCCCCTGCTGGAGACCCGGACAGCGCTGTATAGTTACTTTGGTTGGAATTCCAAAGCACCGTAAACGTTGTTGGGCTGCCGACAGCGGTAATCACAAATGGCATGTTGGACATCTGAGGCATACCAGTAGTTGAAGACTGGAATAGTCCTTCCAAAATGACCACTTGTCCGACACTCAGCCCGTGGGCTGATGCGGTAGTGACGACCGTTGGGTTTGCTTTTGCGATGCTAGCAATCTGGAGTTGCGCCCCCAGTTGAAGACCTAGCCCCGCTGCAAAGGTGCTAAAGCCCTGCGTTGCTACCCATGCGGTTTGCAATACAGGCCCAGTACCCACGTAGCCAACAGCTGCTGTGCCCTGCCCCATTGAAGCAACGTCCCAAACAGCCCAGGGGATGTCGCTCGCAGCGAAGTTGGTATAAGCGGTGATGTTGGTTAGCTTAATCAGAGTTGGTTGGAATGGCAGGTTAATATATACCGCATTCCCAGTGGCAGATTGTGTGAAGCTGCCTTTTGCGCTTCTGGAATATTCAGTCATGATACGTCTCCTTAGTTACCTGCGCGTGTGCACAGAAGGTTTCTAATAGCCGTATCCTGAGTGATGGCTTGCGCTTGGGCAAACTTCACAGCCAAGGTTGCGTTCTGCGCTAGCATTCCAGAATAGTAAGGATCGCGGTAAATCAAGTTCATTGAATACCCGTCCTGGTTGATGTGGGTGAGCGCCTGTTTGCCGACGATAGCGTTGTAGTACACATCGCGGTCGTTTTCAGAAGCCCCACGTGCGATCGGCGCTTCCGAACTGTTCAGGATACGGATGTTATATACCGATCCATACTCAGACGGAAGAGCAGATGAATTGGTTGGATAGTTCCATTGAGACAGGAAGCCAGAGCCAGTCAACGCATCGAAGTCCGGTTGGAGTTCCGTTGACGACAGCATAAAGTATGCTGAGCGTATGGGACCCGTTCCGAAACGATCCATTCCTTCGATTCCCGACATGAACTTGTAGGCGTTGTTAGTATCGAGAGTTGCAGCCACGAGGCTGAAATCGGAGACTCCCAAGTTTGTTGGGTTGTCCCCGTTACTTCCTCCGCCTGCCATGATTTGGCTTGCTGCCGAAATAATGTAGTCGCGGAGGATAAGGTCTTCTGCTTGACGCATAGCTACGGCCAGACGCTCGGATACCCAAGCAAGGACGCCTTCTTGGTCTTGCAGGATGACCTGTTCGTTGATGATGCAGCCAGTACCGAAGAACGCCATTTGCGCATCGATGATGTCGCGTTGTGGCACCTGGGCTGGCGGATCGATCCCCGAGTTCCCCAACTGGATGGTCGGTGGGACCAGAGCCCTTGGGCGCATGAATCTACAAGTCGTGCCGCCGTTGGCAGGCATGCTCACCTTATCACAGATAAGGATGTAGTTCATAGTTGGCGTTGGGACATAAAGCATGGCAGGCGCGAGCGACTGCAGAATCATTGGTCCCAAATTGCCAGTAGTGGTGATCGACATAGTAACCTGCACGGTTAATATGTTTGTGGCTGCCGATCCGTGGACGACTCGACGTGCTACGTCCGTTCTCTGGCAGTCCGATTGGAAGTTGCGAGACCTTCCTTACGCAGGTGCACGTAACGCTGTGCGGCGAAATTCGGAGTATAGAAATTGTTTGAATTAAATAAAAGTTTGGGAATTGCGATTTTTGACAAATCGGATATGCTATTCCTTTTGGGGTGGTGAAGCCAACCGTTACTTAGACTGATAATCTGGGGGTTGTACGTTCGAATCGTATCGGGTGTAAAAAGCCCGTAGCTCAATGGTAGAGCGCCAATGAGCGGTTGGCGACTTATTCCCCCCTTTTAGTTTGGGATGGTGTAGGCAAGAGTTACTTAGGTTAATTGAGCTCGCAACTCAAAGGGCAGCAATGTCCTGACACGTGTGATTCGTGTCGAATGACTCTTGCCGAATGTTCCTCCCTTTTGGTTAGAGGTGGTGAAGATCGGAATTTCTTAGGCCCCCCATTATGGGGCCTATGAGGGAAACCTCGTAGATAAGTCGGATCGGATGTTCCCCTCTTTTGTTTCGTCGTGGCCTTGGACGTTAATAAGAGGTCGGAGTTATGCCGACTAGAGGCGGTAGCCCTTCAAGATCCGCCGGTAAACTGGAGATGGGCAAATTTTTGGCGTGGTGAAGAAAACAGTTCCTTAGATTGAGGTTCTATTTAGTACTGTTTCCGTTTGTTCCCGCCTTTTAGTTAGCGGTGGCGAAACTGGCAGTTACTTAGTTACAGCCGAAAGGCAATTAAGAATGGGATAACGTCCATCACTGCCAGTGAGTGTTCCCCGCTTTTTTGGAGACGATATGAAATTCAATTTGCGAAAACCTACTGTCAAAACCCACGAAGGCGCCTCAGCGTTTGTCGGCAAACCGATCAATCAACTACGTAGGACCGTTCTTTCTTGCCTTCTTTGGGAAGATAATTTCTATGAGAATGGGGTTAAAGTTCATGACCGCATCGTCAAGTTGGTCCCGGAATGTGACTACGTTGAGGTTGCCGATTTAACGTTAGCGGCGAAGCTAGAGTACAAACTGCGCCATGTTCCGCTTCTACTGGCCGTAGAGCTTTTAAAGCATCCCAAACGTCTAAAGACCCTGCCAGAAGTGATCGAACGGGTCATTACTCGTGCGGATGATCTTACCGAGATCCTGGCCCTATATTGGAGAAATGGGAAATGTCCAATCGCTAAAGCGTTAAAGAAGGCGCTCGCCCGGGCCTTTAATAAGTTTGATGCCTATGCGTTGGGAAAATACAACCGCGACGGCGCTATTAAGCTTAGAGACGTGTTATTCCTTTGCCACGCTAAACCTGGAAACGAAGAAGATGCGCTTATCTGGAAAAAATTGGTCGATGGAGTTCTCGAATCTCCAGATACTTGGGAGGTAAATCTTTCTGCGGGCAAAGATAAGAAAACGACTTTCGAAAGATTGCTTAGCGATAACCGAATAGGAGGTCTTGCTCTTATTCGTAACCTCCGGAATATGGCCGAGGCTAGCGTAGATTACACTTTGGTTAAACAGGCTTTGCGGCTAAAAAGCTTCACCAATATTCTCCCTTTCCAGTTCCTCGCTGCCGTCAAAGCGGCTCCGATGTATGCAGAAGAATTGGACGCTGCCATGCTTAAGGCTATCGATGGCGAAAAGTTCGAAGGACAAACAGCCATCCTAATCGACTGTTCCGGCTCTATGTCAGGCAATCTTTCTAAAAAGAGCACAATGACCCGTAATGACGCTGCCAGCGCCTTGGCAATCCTGGCAAGAGAACTTTGCAGGCGTCCTAGAATCTTTTGCTTTGGCAGCAGAATCTGCGAAATCCCGGGATGGAGCGGGTTGGCTTTAAAACAAAACATCGAACGTGCCGCTTCCCTTTGCGGAGGAGGGACCGAAATCGGTAGGGCTGTGGAAGAGGTTGTTAAAGCCGTAAGTCCCTTGGACAGGATCATCCTTGTTACAGATGAACAGTCCCACGATGAAGTCAAGACCGTTATGCCGCCTGCCACGAAGAGATATATCCTGAACGTCGGCGCCTACTCTAACGGTGTCGCTACCGCCAATCATTGGGTGCGCATTGATGGATTTAGCGAGGCGTCCCTGAAATATATCCAATTTTTGGAGAAGGAAAATGAGCTATAAATATGGTCTCAACTACGCCCAAGCCGGAAAATGGCATAAGCTAAAGATCTTGCGTAAGGATGCTTTGAAACAGATTGAAGAGGTAATACGGCCCCGTAGCTCAGGGGTAGAGCAGCAAGCTGTTAACTTGCATGTCAGTGGTTCAAAACCATTCGGGGCCTAACCTATGCACATTAAACATTATGTTCTTTTTGCTGTTGGCTCCTTTCTCTTCTTCTGGTGGCTTCTGTGTTTTACCATGGTAGCCCCTGGATATGTAGGTATCATTGTCAATCTCTTCGGGGACGACAAGGGACCATCACACAGAGAGCTTAATGTAGGCATGCACTGGATTGCTCCATGGAAGAAGGTCTATCGCTTCCCTATGTTTCAGCAAAACCAGATTTGGGATGAGGCGCATGGATATGATTCTTTCATTTTCCAGACGGCTGAAGGACTCAATGTGACCGCTGATATTGGTCTCTCTTATCATCTTAAGGAAGGCATGGTACACACGCTCTTCGCCAAATATCGCAGAGGCATCAACGAAATTACCGACGTTTTCATCCGCAATTACGCCAGGGACGCCATTAACAAAGCTGCTTCTAAGATGAAGGTTGAAGACCTATATGGCGTTGATAAGCAAGAGTTCATCGAATCGGTTCAAACACAGCTAAAGACCGATCTAGATCCCATGGGGATAGCCATCGATAGGGTTTACCTCATTGGGACTCTTCATTTCCCCGAGAAGGTAGTGGCTGCTCTTAACTCAAAGATAGAGGCAACCCAGCGCGCCCAACAAAGAGAAAACGAACTTCGAGAGGCAAAGGCTCAAGCCGAAAAAGAAATTGCAAAGGCACATGGAGAGGCTCAATCGATTCTTTTGAGAGCAGAAGCGGAAGCAAATGCAAATATGTTGCTTGCTCAGTCCATCACGCAGGAGATTATCTTTTATGAAGTGATTAGGAGGTGGGATGGCTCTTTGCCAAAAGTTATTGGAAGCAGCAACCCCATAATCGACATGCGGGAAGTTTTAAAGCCTTAACTTCGCCTGGAGCTCCTTCATCTTCGCATAGGCATTCTTTTGGTCCGTGGAAGAATAGTCCTTGCCGCCAACAGAAGTCACGCCATACGGAGCCGTTCCAACGCCGCTAGGCTGGTAGTAAGGATTGCGTTGATTTTTGTTGATCACGTCTTGAATTGGCGGTTTTGCCTCTTCTTTCTTATGCAGGCCCGCCTCTTTGATTGCGTTATAAACCAGCTTTTGTCGCTCGAAACCCTCTGGTAGTTCTAAGATGGTTTCGGCAGTAGCGGGATATTTATCAACGAACTTTTGAGCATGAGACATAACTTCCTGAAAGTCTGGATTGGAGCGAAGCCAGTTAGCCTTCCTCTCATTGGCAAGGGCGCTTTGCACCTCATTCTTAATGATCGATTCTGTCTCTCCTCGGAGTTCTTGTTTGGACTTGACCAGTTCCTTTTTCAGCTTTTTGCGATCTACATAGGGTTCGTCGTCGTCATCTTCGTCGGTGTCTTTATAGGGAAGGCGTGCTTGCGCGGCCCTTTCCTTTTCGTATTCCGCCATTTTCTGCTCTGCTGCAAGTCGGGCTTCTCGTTCTTGCTCCAATTTGCGGGTGTACATTTCTTCTTGCTTTCGGAAGTTCAATTCCTTCTCGGATGGTGCTGGTGTATTTTCAGTTGAATTTGTGGATGTTGTCATGTAAAACCTTAGTCTTAACGCCGACAAGCGAATGGTTTTAAGTTAGTTATACGAAATTATTTAATTGGGCACAACATGAAGGTTAATTTTTTAGAGACCCACGATCGCTTAGAGCATTTCAAAAAGCAAAACTTTTCCATATCCGAATGCTGCGAAGATCTGATTAAGCAAAGACCCTTCGGCGATAGACCATTCTACATCTTCGCCCACGGCAGAACTGATGACGACGGAGTTACGAAGAGGTTGATTTGGCAACCTCGCCTTACTAAACCAAAAGCCCAGACAAATTCAATGCTTTTTAGAGCGACACCAGGGACGGACATCATCATCGTTATTTGGATTTTGCCACCTAGAGAGCTTTGGGAGGCATACCAAAGGGGCATGATGATGGAGGATTCAACGGTGATTGAAAGCATTAAGGCTTTTCTGTACGACAGGGCTTCCTTGGAAAGGCCCGAGCCCGACGATCCGGATGATGAGACTGTAAAGCAGATTTACATGGAGATAAGCAAAGATGCTCAACGCAACAAAAATGCTAGACGACAGACAGAAGATAGTCGATAAGTTCCCCCGGTTTTTCAAAACAGACCCAGAGTTTTCTTGTGGTCCTGGTTGGTATCCAATCGTTGAAGAGCTGCTTGAAAAGGTCCTAAAAGATTTGCCCGAAGGAATGGACCCTCCTGAAATTGCACAAATCAAAGAGAAATTCGGCGCCCTCAGGATCTATTTCGTATATTACTATGACATGATGTTTGCTCTAGTCCAAGAGGCAGAATGTAAAAGCGCTCAGATTTGCGAACTCTGCGGGAAAGAAGGTTTGTTTTTCGTTCATAATGGGTGGTGGATGACGCGGTGTGATGAATGTAGACCGACTAAACAACAGACTTAGGCGGCTTGCGCATCCTGCCAGCAGTAACAGGACGATAGCCCACAGAGCCATCTCTCATACGACCCATAGGGTTTTTATGGCCAGTGCCATAATGGTCGCCCATGCCAAAGCGATAAGGAGCGGTATGTGCCTCTTGCTTAGGTACACGATTTTTGGGGGGCTTTAGGTTAAGAGGCTTGAGTGGAAACATTCAGACTCCTGCGGGATCGGTCCGCTTTTGAGACCAGATGCTTTTTCGTTGCCGACGGGATTCTTGTGGCCAATGCCGTAATAATCGCCTGCCTGCATGAATCTGCCGGTGGTTGCCTCGTCTCTGGTTGGAGCTGCAAAATTTTTACTGGCAGCTCTAGCTTTCGGCTTAAGGGGATCGTGAAGGATCTTCTTCTCTGACATAGAGCCTCAAAATAGGGTCCCAGACTGGCCAGAACCCCTAAATTAATACCGATAGCCTTCTTTCATCGGGTGGCCTTTAATCTTGCCATCCCCGTGCTTTTGGTCTCGGTGGATCATCTCTGTGGTGTCAGGGTACATAGAGCCAATGTGGCCTGACCCTTCTGCCGAGTGTTCTTCTTTGGTTTTATGAGGGCCATCTGGAAAGACGGAATGTTTGCCGCCCTTACCTACCCAGCTGCCATGATCATCGATGCGTCTGCCTGACATAAGTTCCTCTTGATGCTACGCTTTTTCTTCCAGTATACGAGTCAAGAAATGTTTTGCAACCTATTTGGATTTGTGTTTTTTCTTATGCTCGTGATGATGTTCTTTTTTGTGTTCATGTTTGTGTTCGTGCATTTTCATTTCTTTTTTGTGCTTCTCTTCTTTTTTCTTGTGTGCCATAGCTACCCCTGTTGGTTTGGTTGTTGTTCTTGACCCATTCCGGCCAGCATTTGGGCGACGAAATCGTTGCTCATGGCTGTGCGTTTGGCGTCTTGTTTCTCTTGGTCTTCTTTGGACTCTTGTCTGTAATCAAAAGACTCCAGTTCGTTCATCTTAAGCCCAGTTTCGATTTCGCCATATTTAGCGATGACCTCTACGAGCTTAGCAAGAGCTTCCATCTTGGCCTTCGTCGCCATCGCCCGATTCTGTGTGATCTCGCTAAGTCTTTCCTCAAAAAGGCCAATGTCGGCTTCAGCACGACCGTGGCGCTCTCTTGCAGTGGCGATGTTAGCGACGGCTTTAGAGTAGAGCTCTTTAATCTCGGCCTCTTCGCGGACGTGTTGGACGTTCTGAGCATGTTCGTTAGCAGCCGCAGCCATTTGTTCTTGTTTAGCCAGGATCTCAACCAGTTCGTTCTTCCCTTGAATAACAGCCCGTTTGGCGATCTCGGAAGGAGGGATGATACCTCCAAGAGCCTGATTGAGTTCCATCCACTGGACGAACTCTTGCTGCTTCTGAGTGGCTGTGTTGAGCCCTTCTTCGACGATGACTTGGTACTTGGCAAAAATGCGGGAGTAGAAATGTTGAGTGGGTTCTTCCCCCAGAAGCAAGCCGACTTTTGCTGCATTCCAATTGTTCAGGACGATTTGAAGCAGTTTGTCGCCAAGCAGTTTAAGGCTGTAGTCCCATTGGTCATAGTACTTTTGAAGGACCATCAGGTTGGCTGCTTGTTTGAGGAGCACAGTGAGGCTTGAGACCTGCTTATCATCTTGAGCTGACCAGTTCTCGATGTTGACGCCAGAAGTAGAAAAGATAAGGGTCTGTAGCTGATCTGCGAGGGCCATGTCAGACTCAGGAACGCCGGAGGGGATGATCTTTTCGACATCGGTCATGTCGTAGCCTTCGTTGACGATGATATCCCAGCCCTGACCTGACTTTTTAAGATTGTCTTCGTTAGCGACGGCTCCGACTTTGCGCTTCCATCCCGAGTTGATGGTTGCTTCGGTAATGTCGTGGTTGATGATGATCCGACGGTTCATCAGGAACTGAGGGTCTCTCATGGTTCTGATGAGTGAACGTACTCTGAGGTCGTAGTAGTTGATATGCGGCTCGTAGTTCCAAAAGATGGGGATGAAAGGACAAGAGTCGAAGCCGAGAGGATTGTCGCCCTGGAACATGAGCTGGTCGTTGAGCACGACGGCTAACTTCCAGACAGGCGTTTCAACTTCTGCTATCTCTAAGTCTGGGATGGCATAGAGGATTTGATCTAGCTGCTCTTGTCCGCCCGCAAAGTCGAAAAATTGATTTCGTCTTGCAGAGTAGAGCCGTTTTTTCTTTTTCTTCCACTTGTACCATACGTATGACAAGACCATAAGGTCGTTTCTTGCCATGTTGTAGTTCTCGGGCAGGAAATAAAAAGATCCATAACGCTGGGGGGTGCCTGCCATAGGGGCGATATTTTCAAGCTTGTCGGGGAATCGATTTTCGGCCTCCTTCTTAGAAATGTACTCTTGACACCAGACAAATTGCGCATCGGAAGCGTCTGGAGATCTGAAGTAGGGATCGATAAGAAACGAGTTGTATTCCCAAATCTTCAGTTTAAGACATCCCTGAGCTGGGTCATCTCCCATATAGTCAAGATAGGGCTGCGCTAAGACGAGCCCGGACACAGCTGCTAACTCACAGGCTTTGGAGAACTGCTCGTTGATCGCTTCCACGTTGGAGACGTGTGTGATTAAGCGTGTGTATTGATCGGTTGTGTCGGGATCGGCGCTTTCGGAAGGGATGTAGTTAATGGACTTGCGGTGCTGTCTCTGATAGCCCGTGACCATATTGACGGGCTGCTGGATCAGGTTAAAGTAGAAGTTCTGGTATGAGAACGATGGTGTAAAGTTGAAATATCTGTTGATAAAGGTTTGTGAGCCTGCATAGAACAATGTATCAATATTACTTTGATTCCAGCGGGCTTGTTCGATGGGCTGGAACTTGCTGTATAGATTGTCTAACCACTGTCTGACGTTGCCCTGATTGGGCTCGATCGCATTATTCCATGGTGGGTAATAGAATGAAATGGGGCCCTCGCTTGTAGAATCCCCATACTACTAAAAGATTTATTTGACCGAAATGGATTAATCTTTTGGAGGATAATGGATTTCCACTTCATTGCCACCTCTGCTGTAACTTCTGCTGCTGCTTTCGATAGTAGTCTACCAGATCGAACGTTACGATTTTGTGAGAAGCGCAAACATATCTGAGGGCATCGATTGCGTGGTCATTTTGTTTGAGAGGGGCATCTTCTCCCCTTTCGGCCTTTTTCGAGTCCCACACATATCCTTCGATTTCCTTGATGAGATTTGGGCAATCTGCACAGACAGATAAGGTCCCGTCCATCATCAGGCTGGTCATCTTATAGATTCCCTCATTGACCTCATTATTTGCGTCAATGACGTGAATCTGGGCTCTTCGCATCTCTTCCTTAAAAGCCGCTGCCGACGGATCTACGTAGATGCCCTTAAGGGAATATGGTTCCAAAAATGCCTGGATATCCCTGACGAATTCAGTATTGGTTTTCTGCTTATGCGTCTTGTGAGGGTCCCAATAGTACTCTTTTTCCACCCACATCTTCTTTCCAGTTTGGGTTTTGACGCCTGTGTTAACTCCGATGAGAACGCATGCGAAAGCATTAACCGTCCCATAGTCGATACCGGCAACCCAATACTCTGCAGCCATAGGAGGTCTTTTGCAAACATGAACATCTAGGTCGAAGAAATCGAAAATCGCGCCTTCTGCCAGGCACCATAGCCCAAGATAGTTCCTTTTGAAGAAGAGGCCGGTTAGGGTATTTTTAAGATCGTCTTTGTAATGTTGGGGCAAATAAGGGTTATCATCGAGAGAGAAATGGAGTTGGTAGTACTTAGAATCGAATTCGGCCATGTCGATCCATTGTTTCATCTTGTGCCCAGGCTGGCGGGGGTTCATCGAGGCATAGAGCTTAGAATGTTCCTTGGAGAGCCTGGTCTTGATCATTTCTATGACGTTTTCGGGATAGAGGGTGATTTCGTCGCAGTAGCACAAATCGATAGTCATACCTTGGATAATGCCCAATGCGCCTTCATCCCCGGCTCCAATGCAACGGATTTGCTTGAGGCCGAAGGACAGTCCCTTCTTCTCGGACCAAGTGCAGAAGACTTTGAAGACGCTGACGACTTCATTGGACTCCATGATTAAACGGATGACGTTGGAGTAAATCGATCCTTGAGAGAATCCGAAAATGACGATACAGTCCCCTGGGCAGCGATGGGCGGCTTGCAAAAATCGGAAGAGCGTGCATATTGTCTTGCCACTGCGAACGGCCCCATGAGCAAGATTGAACTTATGATCGGCATTTTTGATGAATTCTAACTGTTTTGGACTGAATGGAGGGAGATTGGAATCTAACATTAAACTATCCAAAGAGGATAAACTTAAAGTACTTGAGGAAATGATAACTCGCTACGAAAATCTTCCACAAGCCGCTATGTATGCAAGCGTAAATCACTTTGATCTCTACTGCGTTTTGCTCATGATGAAGTCGCTCTTTTCGGATGGGTAGACTTTTTTTCTTTTCGCTATCAACTAAAATCCTCACTTGATAGATTGAAAAGAAACCTCATCTAGGAGTCAATTATGACCGCTCCAATCCCAATAGATGCGTATGCAATAGCCGTAGGTTCTGCTCCAAACGCAACTATGGTTCCCTTCGTCGCCACCTATTCTCCGACGACCACGACCATTCTGGGCCCCTCTGGAAGCTTTAAAATCGGGCAAATGTGGATTAATTCTTCCTCAAATTTAGTGTTCATTCTTACTTCCCTTTCCTCATTTGCTGGGGTCGTAACTGCAACCTGGACGTCGGTATAATGGGCGCACAAAGCACCGTTCTCAAGTGGGACCTTCTCAGATCGCTCTCATCAGCGTCCGTTAGCGGGACTTATACAACCGTTGGCACTCCTTTTACCTATCCCGTCAGAATCGTGAAAATTGTGAACAACTCCACGACCGACGTCACTGTTTCCGATGATGGCGTCAATGACAAAGACTACGTTCCAGCCGGTGGGTTCTCTCTTTACGATTGTGGGACTAACCGAGG
>JGI24891J29808_1000559_pt1 | contig 17881 bp, 12 predicted proteins | sample FreactcultuFSWF8_FD_29808 | JGI IMG/M metagenome (IMG submission 29808) | reverse complement strand
ACCATTGTCATTCCGTAACCATCTTCCAGCGGTGTAGTCTGTTAGATGAGTTTCTGGTTTCAGTTTAACAACCTCAACGATTCATGTCGAAACATTGCTATCAGGGTAGATTACGTACCGGTTGATTGACGTGTTAGGAACAAACTCGATTGGTCGGCGCAGCTGGTAGAGGACTTCAACGTAGCCATGCTGTGGAAAGAAGGATGTTGACTCAAATCAGAAGTCATTACAAGCTCTCGACGCAGATTTTCAGCTGTTCACTTCGTTCAATCATGTGAGCTGTACAGCAGTAAGGATTGTACTTACCTATCGCCAGCGCGCCCTTCGGACGTCGCAGCAGTTTGAGCGTAACAAAGCTCATCGAATACAAGTAGTGCCAACTCGAAGGTGTTTTTCTGTCGGACTAGCAGTGTTATGTTCGGGCAGGCTTTTCCACCTTTTGGACGTGTATTGAATCAAGAGCTCCTACGGAAAATCATCTAGATACGACTCTTGATAGGCGCTTGGGGTTGTGTCTAAGTTTGGGTAACACCAGCCGGGAAATGGACACACATTTGAGGTGATGGGAAGTGAGATGTCACACGAAGTTCTGGCGATAGCCAAGCCTTGCAGAATACCTGGGAAAACATGTAGCGTCGTAATGACCAATTGAGTAAGGCTTAGTGGGGTTGACGCAATACTGTCCTTTCAGAAATGACTGATAAGACTCCAAATCCGGGGCGTCGAGCGGTCAAGGGGCGTGGGAGCAGCCAGATAACCGCCCGAAGATTTGATAGCGAATTCTAACAACATAGCGCGTACGCGCTACCTCCGGCGGTACGATGAATCATTCTATAATTAATCATACTACTCTCGCGCTATCTAGATATACTATCATCATATACTAGATCGCAGGCGGCGTCAAGTTACATTTAGCACCTATTATTACTCGAATTTCGAGACTTGAAATCCGAAGTTTACTAAGGCCGTGCTTACTTGGAAGTGGAGCTAGCTGTATTTGACATAGCTGTATACTTTTGGGATACGAAAAATACACGATGTTTTGTGTCTTATAAGCTACAACTGCCCTGCCTAGAGCCTTTACTTGCAGCATTTCTTTTCTTTTACCGAGCGTACTATACCTCTAATCTTGAAATGAAGCACCCTACGTTTGCACGTCATTTACTGTATATTTTACGATTAACTCGACTTCCAAACGCAGTCTAGGCGCTAAGGTCCTGTGACGATGCAAAAATAACCTGCATGTTACCTGCACCTAGATATCTACAGGATATTTTCCTAGCTGTCGGATAGTGCACATATCCATGCGTGTACATAATCTAGGATTGCAGCGAATGAGTAGCCTCATTAAGCTCTAAACAAGTAGTCTATAAGCCTCTAGCAGCTGCAATTCTACCCTGTAATATAAGCGGGACCGGAATAGCAAATTGCATAAGGACTACATTAGGCTCTGTCACTTTTGTAAGTGATTTGCAGCTCCTGGGCCAAGGTTTCCTTAATAGTCATTATATATATTCTCTGTGATTCTGGCGACTTAGGATTAATGCTCCCAGGACCAAACATATTTATAAGCAAGTTCGAAGTGCGCTAAATCCTCCGTTACGGCTTCTATTAAGCGGAGTAGCTCTACCCCGAGAACTTCGTAAGTATGCTTATCTTGTAGCGGATTAATGCATCGATAGACTAATCGACATTAAAGAAGTTATAGCCGCTAGCTGCCATGTCTAAAGCACTCCGAGATGCCTTAGGCAAGATAAAGTCTATAAAGAACGCCGCATCTAAGTTCTCTCCTGCTGCAACCGAAGGCAACCGCATTATACTATCTAGGACTAAGGATACTAAGTATTAAGTCCGAATTGACGCCGGAAAATACGATCCCTAGACGAAAAAGCTTAATGTTACTCTATAAGTCAATTCTCAGGCAAAAAGTCCTGGACTAAAGGATTTCATTAAAAACAATTCTACACACGGAAAACTTGCTACATGTTAATTCGATACTGCGGCTATAGACAAACAAAAAGAACTTAAGAGAGTTCTGGATCAGTTGGAGGACGAGGCAAGAAAGAAGCTTTAATAATAAGATTTTACTATAAACGGCAGATGTAGCATAAAGGAGAGTTAGGATATATCTAGTGTCGAAATAGCTATCTCGAGGGGGATCGAATTAACGACGTGGTCGTGTATGCAAACGATTAAGCTAGAGCTATTCACTAAAGCTAAGAGGTGTAGAGCAACGAAAGTGCCCTAGGTGATTTAGCTAGTCTCGAGAAATAGGGAGAAAGAGGTAAGACGAATTCCTAGCTTCTCCTGCAGCTCATTTAGTCTCTATCGCGAAGCCTTATAAAGATGATAGAGATATCCTTATTTGACGACTTAACGGCGCTAAGAGATAGAATCTTCTTAGTTCTTTATAGGTCTGCGAAGTCCCTTTCTCGTATGGCTACCTTGGCTAAAGATAAATGCTTAAAAAAGTCGGCCTAGGAGCCGAGTTATAACTGTCTCTGCTTGCTTCGTAATTACAAGCGTTTGACTTAACTTAGTTTCTACTTCTTAGGTATCCGGCTTTGCGTCATTCATTCGTGAATATGGTTATCTTATATAACGAGCTAACTTCTTTAAGGAGCTATACTAAATTGGTTCCCTAGATAAGAAATCCTCTACGGGACCTTTAAGCAAACAGCACAAACAAGGTCGCTACCTTTACTTATAAGGCTACTTATCTCCTTCGATTACATGATAGACGACGTTATAACCATAAGAATTGTCCTAAGCTGCAATCGCTAGTTGCTAAAGCTCGAGAGCGGCTTTCTCCGTTAAAAGCCGTCGCTTAGAAGGTCTAGTAGAGCTTTAATGTCCTTGCACGAAAATGGCCTCTTTTTTAACATTAATGTAGAAGTAATGAGAGGTACATAGCTTTCCGAGACAAAGCGAAGGACTAGAGTACTGTTTAATGATGTGTAAAATGCGCGCTTAGAGAAGGCAATAATTACGTTTCGCGAAATGACTTCTTTATCATTATTTTAGACCTCCAAGTTTTGGATATAGCTCGCATCGAGGAGGAGATAGACGAACGCCTTCTTAACATTGTTAGCGGTATCGGTTGACCGGCAGGGTCACCATGACGGCACGACTAGCTTTTTCAGTAGCACCGTAACATTAGAGTGCCTTTAGAACGACATCTAGCATACCAATATGCGACTTTAACCTAACGACAGGTCAAGCGCACGGCGGGGCCTATACTGTACCACAAAATCCTTAAACCAAAACCAAATGAGGGAGTTCGAACAACCTAAGGATATAAGAGTGCGTAAGAGACATAAGCAGTTCCTGCACATGATGAGTTACTATAACGATTATACAATCGGGAAGCTATGGCCTAGAGTCATGGTTCGATTCCATATCTATGGATTTATACACATCGGTAAGCGATATTGCGGTTAGCACTTGCGGCACTAACTCTCTAAGGTGTAATGTTTCGCTGGAAGTTCGATAGAAGAGAGTTTTAACTAAGACCTCAGATCAATTGCTTTAATATGTTCATCAATATCTGGCCCTTTACTAGCAGGATGACCCCTTTAAAGAGTTCTCTTCTATCGCAGCACTTTTTGAGTCTTATAATGACTGACTCTAGTTTAGCAAACTTACCTCCTAGCCTCTTGTAGATCGTAGACTTCTGGATCTGCCATCTCTAACCCTTACTAGTGATGATCCGGCTTCGACCTTATATTTTAACACCCTAGCCGTTTCGAAGCTGCCCGCGAAGCGGTCCGTTAAACTAGTCGTTAAACATCGCACTACTACCTTAAGGTCTGCCACTGCTAGTAAAGCAACCAAAATTCGTAAGGCACTTGCTAATACTAAGAAGAAGGGCCCCTTAAACAGAGTACAGCAAAATACTAACGTTAGACAATCGTATACATCGTCGCCACCGCCCTATCCCATTCCGGCTCCCATTGCTTTTAAGCTACAATTTAAACGTCGTTAGGTGCACTAAAAGGTCTCCGACGACGACATTAATATTGTTAATACCGACAAGCCTTAGGCCGCTGTCCCGAAGGAGATAGATGCCAGTATCATCTCCTGGCTTAGAAGCAGGAATATTAACAACTATATGCCCTATAAGATCCGAGCATTACTTACATCGATCGGTGCTTATAGTATACGTTAGACCGAAGCAGTCACTTTAACAAGGGTTAAAGGCGCCGGCGAGCGCTAGCAAACGGCAATGGACCTTGTTCGCCATAATGCTAGTAGTGGTATAAAGGATTTGTCTATTACAATTGACTCTATCTAGACTACCGATGGCTCTAAACCTGAGCTAGAGCTGCCTCCCTTATACGAGGCTACTGCTGCTACTGTTGCGCCAATTTCTATACCATAACCTGCTCGCCGTCGTCGCTCTAAACGTTTAGAATTATAGACTGCTAATTACATAGAACGAGCTCTGTTCTAGGACTCCATTACGACCTACTAGCAGTGTAAGAACCCTACTCGATGCTACATCCACGCTCGTAGAGGTCTCTCGTAGAGGTCTTACTTGCTTCGTTTACTATAGTTAGTATTACGAGGCTCTGTTCGACGTAGTAGCAAAGTAGCGAGACTCTATAAGGGCGAACGAGGGCACGCTTAAACGACCCTCGAGAGCGATGCGAGAGCTAATAATTCGTCGCTATTAGCAATACGAGATAGAGCTTTAAAAGCTAGCTTAGCTAGCTATAAGACTAACGTAAGGGTCGCCGTCCATCCTAGCGACTATTAACTACTTCTATGTCGGTTAGCCTTAAGGCTAAGAACTATCTATCGCCTTGCTAGCTACGCTAGAGGTTCCTTAACCTCGTTAGGTCTCACCGGTGCCAGTAGAGCTGAATACTACGGCGAGCTAGGACGCGTTTTAGGAGTATCTAAAGTCGACTTACCCTAACTAGTCTGCTAGCCTTAATAGAGTTAAGGTATTACTAGAGCAAGACTTCTAGAACTTACGGATGCTATTTAACTCATCTAACAAGCAGTTGCCGCGTATTATAAAGCAGTCTAGCCTTCGTATCGTCGTCCATGAAGGACTAACTAAACTCGTCGATTTATTTAAGCAAACCTAGCGCGTATCGCAGAACTTACCTAACTCGACCGCTCGCGCTTAGACTAGCCGTAGAGACGATTATGCTAATCGAGTGCCGAGCATTACATCTATCTCCTAGTCGGTCTTATCGAGCAGCTATGCTAGCTACGACCATTAGATCTAAGTAGATACCTTGCTCCTAACAAACAGATCTCTAACATTAATATTATCTAGAGCCTAATGCGTCGCCCTGTAAAGGTGCTAGATCCATGCCGCCTCATACGCTCTAGCATTTATCTCGCTAACTCGAGGAGCCAGATCCCGATAGATTCGAAGCTATAACTTTAAGAGATAGAAGGTCTATTCATTCTCTATCTCTTAGTAGTTGCACACGCACTATAGACAATTGTTAGTGTTAAGTAACATCTACGTGGTCTACTAACGCTCGATGCCATTAGATGTCTCTGTTACGGTTAATTATAGCTTGAATTAGATAGTAACAACTTAAGTCGCTTGCGGCGTCGACAGCGTAGAAAACCCTAATTAAATCAGAACGAGATTATAGCCCTGTTTTGGCTAGCAGATCGGAACACTCTTCTCCCTCTCATTAATTAACATCCCGTTAACACCCCGTTCCGTATAGAAGTATAGTCTATTTATAAAGTTTAAAGATTTTCGCGCCTGCGATGGCGTAAAGCTTAATGTCACTAATGAAGGAAGATCGTCCCGCAGGTAATGCTACTATTAACTATTAGCGTGTTATCTATTGTATAGAACGCGATAACTTTGCTATACCATGGCGTCGACTTTTCGCAGTGTAACGGAACTGTCGTAGGATGATCTAGCAGTTTCCGAGATTCTGTATAGGTTCCTAGGTGTTTTCCGAATGTGCGTAGCCCTTCCATTTTATAAGATATCGCTAACCTCGTCGCTCTAATATTTCTTCGACCTTAAATTCGTGCTCTTCTTTAGTCTTTAAGTGGGATGTCGAAAGTAGCTAGGTTTTCGGGTAGACTAGTTTAGACAACGATTTATAGACGCCCAAGTATTTTTCCGTATAAGTAGGGAGTCGGGGTTTGTAATTGTCTAACCTACTAAGTTCTAGAATTATAGATGATCCGAGTTTGTCGTTGTCTAGCTTTCCTGCCGTCTGTAGAGATGATAGTTCCTTAATAAGTAGGTAGGCTTTGTTATCTACCTTTAGCTAATAATTTGGGTCTGATTTCTCTCTGCTTTCTCGCGAACCGTCCTTTAAAGAGAGTATCCGTTATGTGACTCGCTTATGTAACTTCTTTAGCTGGCCGCTAGTAATCATTAGTCTATCTGAGTTTCGATGCTATAGTATTAATGCAGTGGTATCGATGCTATAGTATTGGCTCTACAAGTAGAGCAGAGTGATGCCTGGAAGTAGCATAAGATGGCGTAATCTTTTGGTTACAGAAGCTTATTAAGTGAGCGCCAATTATGTTACACATAAATAATTATCTAATTATCCTGCTTCACGTAATTTTGTCGTAAGTGAGCCTCGGGTGTCTAATTCTCTCTCTTCGTCTAGTTACTAGCCTGCTTAAACCCTTAGCAGACGGAACGCATCGATTGTAGAACTTGTGTCAGGTTCGAAACACATTAATCCTTGTGTAGCCTACCAAAAAAGAATGGCTAGATCTTAATTCTAGTCGAGAACCAACCGACAGGAACTCTGCTTATCTTTTTCAGCTTTAGCTTACCATTTATGATGGTTTCGGATAGACCGACATTTAGGAAAGCTCTTGATAGGGCGATAGACTAACGTCCCATGTCCTGCACATGATCATTACTGTTACAAGAAGAGAACTAGGAATTTGTACGAGTCAACGATTGGTCCAATTTATGAGGGCGTGTAGAAATTGCTCTTTCAGAAGGTCGTCGGCTGCGAAGCCCTAGTGACGCGCTGTCAACGCGTGAATAACGCGTGAATGACGAAGCGCTGGCCGCTCTGCATGAGCTCAACGCGCTCGAAGACTAGGAGCAGTCCTTGGCGCCCGAGCAAAAACAAAGCCGACCCCAGGCACCTAACGTCGCGTGTTCATCTCCTCCTTGTCCATCCACGATCCGACTCGTGGAGGGCAATCTATCTGTCTCGTCTGTCAATTTCGTCTGCTGATGCGCACAACATCTAGGTGATGTCCTCTCCCTTTTCATTCTTCGAGCCAGGGCTGCTCCTAAAGCCCGGTCGGGTGGTCGGGGTAGGTTGCGGTCACTTACAGTGTCGCTCGAGCGTCGACTAGCAAGGCGGTAGTTTTCGAAGGCAGGCCATCATTTCGAAGTCCAGTCCCACCTTTAAAGTGCCTCTGGGGTCTGTAGGGTCCAGTCACCGGTCGTAGAGCGTGGTTCCAAACTAAGTTTCAACGAGCAGATCAGCTGGTCTGATCTGTAGGGGCTGGAAACCGGCTGTCGAAGCGATCGTTCTTGCTAGTCCGCCTTGCCTTTATACCTCTGACGAGTCAGGGCTACTCTCAAAGCCCGGGTGGGAGGGGTCTGCGCTTCGTGCGTGGGGTTCTCACAGGCGGCTCCACTACCGGATCTGCACGAAATTCAAAAGATGACCGTGATGACCCTGCTTCCAGGCGCGCGAGAAGCCGCCAAGAAGCGGCTAGTCGATTCTTTCTGGCTACCTATGGTAACTGACGCGTTAATAACAAATCCCTGCCCGCACGAGCCCCGCACAAGCTCGACGCGCTCGGATAATCTCGAGGCTGGGTATGGTCCTTGGTACCGAACACCGAGAATTCCCGCCCGCCGATTAAGGAACAAAACTAGAGCCTGCCCCTGTCGCTCGGCGTCGCGTCTTGTCATTTCGCGTCTTGCCTACCCACTACCTGACTTGTGGTGTGTTGTCCATCTGTGTTACTTCCATCGCTCCCGACTGCTTATACGCATACTATCTAGGTGACGCTCCCATTCTTTTCTTTCCTTGAGTTAGGGTTACTCTCAAAGCTCGGTCGGGTGGTCGGGGTAGGTTGCGGTTAGCTCAGAGTCGCTCGAGCGTCGACTAGCAAGATGGTAGTTTTCGAAGGCAGGCCATCATTTCGAAGTCCAGTTGCACTTCCAAAGTGCTTCTGGGGTCTGTAGGGTCCAGTCGCCGGTCGTTGAATGTGGCCACAAACCAAATTTCAGCGAGCAGATCAGCTGGTCTGATCTGTAGGGGCTGGAAGCCGGCTGTCGTTACGATCATTCTCTGCTAGTCCGCCTTGCCTTGATGTCTCTAGCGAGTCAGGGCTACTCTCAAAGCCCGGGTGGGAGGGTTCTGCGCTTCGTGCGTGGGGTTCTCATTCTTACTGACTTTGTTCTTATACTTGTCTTTGGCTGACAAGTGATTTTATCTAGTCACACTAAATCGCATGGAATCAGCTGTTATCGCCACCAAGGCACTTGTTCTAATCCGTGTACCGAATCAAGATGGCTTCTCATCTCACCAATATACCATGGACATGATTATCGAAGGAGACACGTTTCATTGCAAGCTTAGTACGCCTGCACGGTTGATCAATCCTGCCAAGAAGGTGCCCATCTATCTTGTTCTTGATGCTAGCCATGTCCAAGAACTAGAAGTGTGCAACAACGAAACAAAAGCCATTCCTTCCAGCATCACGAGTGGCTTCATCGAGCGGGCACTTTGTACTTCGTCAGACGACATTGTAGGGCTTCGGTTTGTTCTAAAACGCCACGCACCTCTGGTCACTCCCGACTCGATCTTACAAAAAAGACCATCTTCGTGTGATGAAATTGAAGCTTTGCTGCGGATCGGGCAGTATGAAACATTCAAGGTCTACGTGCCGTCAAGCGCAATCAACAGTGAGCGTCTCCCGAGTCTCTGTAACGCACTGGCCGAGGGTGCCTTGAATCCTGCTCCAGAAGGCGTCATCAGGTCACTGTATCCGAGAACCACCAGCAAGCTCGTTACGCGTATCGACCAGTTATGGAGTCTGTATCCTCAGGGCCTACCACCCTATGATCAATCAACGGCTCCAGGGGCCAGCAAGGATGAATCGACGGGCCAATCAGACTTCAGGCCACCGAGCAGGTACAGAGCACGCATAAAGAGGCGCATATCATCTCCTGCATCACGTCAAACAGCTTCTAAGCGACAATTGTTGACGGAAAACCCTGTTCGCGAGCCCTGGGAGTTAGCTATTGCAGCCCATGGGGATGAGTTAGCTGCTCTCCGCGCAGAGCTTTCTGCTTTACGTGAAGAGCAGCAAGTTCGGCGTACACCAGTGATCGATCTCGGGACTCAAATTGACCCGTTTGTTGAGAACAGACCTCAATCTTCACCAGACCCAGTCGCATACTGTGTATCACCGACCTACTATGTCTCACATAATCAGACCAGCACCGTTGAGAAGACTATCAAAGACCGTCTCATATTGGTGGAAGACACCGTTCTTGACGAAAAGAAACAACGAGCATTGTCAAGTGCAAATCTCGACCACAACAATCAACAGGTATGTATGCAAGGATACCACAGGTCGTCAACCATAAGACGATTTTATTCTCTCCGCGGATTGCACATCAGCAATCGCGTCATAGAGTGCTATCCAGAAAGCTGGAGCCGTCCTTAGAGAACCAAGCCAAACGCTAACTGTATCTCTATAGACTGAACTTCCTTACCCTTACCTATACTGTCCAGCGCCATGGTCCCCTACCGAAGTCAATACACCGACTGAAGTAAACACTCCCACTCGTGTCTCCAGCTCGGTCGGACTCAACACTCCAAACAACCCCAATATGTCCTTCCGAGATCAAACTTCCAGCACCCGTTATCAGTCGTCACCACACATTCGTCCGACAGTCTTTACACGCGGGTCCAAGCTCAAGAAAGAGGATGTTTCGATGGTGCAGCACGTGCAGGAGATGATGGAGATACTACCCGATCAGCTTGTCCGCGAGATACTTAATGCACCAGGAATGCAAAACCTCCTTGCCAAACAACAAGAAGCGGAGCAAGCAGAAATTCCATCGGGCTCCGATGGAGTCGCTGTTACTAAGGTCGAACAAATTGTGACAGTTCGCATGGATAGATATGTTGATGACTGTCTTGGCCAAAAGATAAAGGAAGCTTTCAAGTCGCTCGTCCGCCAACGTCTCGATCGCCTCGTCCAAGATCAATTGCCCTTGGCTGCTGATTTGTTCCTCAATGGTGCCGTCGAAGGCTATCGCGATCAGTTCTACGAGGACTGCAAGATGAATGAAGCTAGCCTTCTTGAGATGGTTGACGAGGGTCGCACTCAGCTGCAAGACACAGCGAACGAGTGTACAACAGAGATCAAAGACTTGATACAGGATCAAATCGACGAACTCGAGTCTTGGAGCGATAAGCTTAAAGCCTCTGTCGGGGAGCAACTCGCTTGTCTCGGTTACTGGTCTGATGAGTTTGCTAGATCGAATGCGAAGAAGATGCATGCCATGAAGTCCACAGCAAGATGCAAGTCTGTATAGTCCGGATTGCAGAAGGAACCATTCTAATTAGTTTTGCGCCCCACACTTATTGGCTAGCAAGTCGTCCTTGACAAGAGCACTGGCCTCGATAAGAACTTCTTGTCGAGGTAAAGTCTGTTGCAGAGCCGTCATCTTGAATCCCCGATTACAGCTGCAACGAATCCTGACGGAGAACTGAGAAACATAGCTATCAAGACAACTAGTGTCGAGACTTGATGACTCGCCTGTATCTTGTTTGTCTTTTCCACACGTACCGTAATCGCTTCGCTGTCCTTTTTTTTGAGAGACGATTAATTGACATCCTAGGGAGTCCCAGTTCGGGACTGAATCTTGCAGGCTTTTGAGGTCTAGGACGAGCGCTGTCACTGTGCTCTGCAGCTGCTTAATCTCTGCTTTATATTCGTTCTCTTTTGCTTCCGCTCGTATTCTCTCTGCTTCAGCTCTTGTTCTCTCTACCTCCTCCCTTTGTTACATACGGGGTAGGATGGCTATGATGTGGTCGTTTGAGGTTGCTTGAGGTCTAGCGGCTTGCGCCTGCTCTTCGGGTGCTGAGACTGGGCGCCTCTGTCCTATATCTGAAGCAGTTGATAGCTTGCCATCAGATCTACAGAATCAAAGAATCCATGGCACGCAAGATGGGTATACTCGCACTACGTATTGCTTCCAGTACTTAAGGAGCAGTAGGTCAAGCAAGTGACTTGACTTTCTATCTTCGTTCAGCAATACCCTGGATGGCCTCCAACTCTAGGTCCGCACCTGTAAGCACTCCGTGGTCAGGTGTTGTTGGCATCGTGACGACTTGAAGTGACTGTTCTTCTGATGATCGCATTGATAGCATGTTCGAGAGTCTTGACCGAGGGGGCGTACGACGGGATGCATTGGGACAGACGATTGTCTAAACCATCTCGAGTGCCATGGTCGTAATGACCTGCAGCATGGAAAGGAAGAGAACTCGCAGCACCTGTGCCAATCCAACAGGCAAAAAGACGGGGTTTGTCCACTTCTCGCGACACCCACGAAAGCTACTCCGGAGCCGCCATTTAAGTTTAACGGGGCGGAAGTCAACGACACAAACAGGGTCAAGATCCTCGGTGCCACTCTAGATCGAAAGCTAAGGATAGATGCTCACGTCGAACGGGTCGCTCGACTCGGATCAAGCGGCGGTACTCATCCAAAGCACGTACTAACCACACACACCTAAACTTGAACATAGCGAGGCTCTAGGTGGAGGAAGATGCAACGTGCCAGTGCGGGATGGGGGACGAGCCGGTGGCGCACGTTCTGCTAAGATGTCCTCGGTGGGAGGAGATAAGACCAGCGATGAAGGAGGCGGCAGGAAGAAGGTGGGGAGATCTCTCATTCCTGCTAGGAGGCTATAGCAAGAAGAGAGAGCTACGCACGGGGAAGTCAGCGGATGGCCCGATGGAGAAATGGGCGCCAAATTTGGAAATGGTGAAGACGACGATCCAGTTCCCTTCAACAGACAACTAAGATGGGGGCTAGGCCACTACAAGGACGCTCTCAGAGCGAGGAAGGGCAGGGATAGGGGAACTTTGCTTTTTTACCAGATCGAACTTGAGATTAAGTAACGGGCACAGTGATAAAGCAACGTCTAGGATAGCTCATACAGACGACAAGACTGTGAATAGCTTACAAGAATCAACCAACTAACAAACCAACCAATCTCATGTATTAGGACGTCGAGGCCTCAGGACATACTGCATACAGGAGCATACACCTGGAAGCTAGACGGAGCCCTCCCAGGGCCTCACATAGCAACCGTGTACAATGCGCTGTCGGGGGAAAAAGCGTCGAAAATACACAAGTTATCCAGATTGCATTCCTCACGTCTAGAACAGACACTTAGACCAGAATCTATCCTGCTAAAAACTTCGCAATTGAAAGTGGGAGCTTAGAGAAAGGAGTCAGGCTGTTTGAGAATGAGTACGTTTTCCTTTGAAAAGTGCTAGAGGACAACGTGATCCACGTTGTTTCGATGAATATTGTCATCCATAGGGGATTCACTCTACCCGAGATCCATACCGGTTAACCGGTCCCTAGCGTCTCCAACCTGCGAAAAGCGATCGTAGATTAGGCAGATTAGCTGACTCCATTCGAGAGAGGCTACCTATGTGGATTAGCTGCCTGCATGTTTGGAATCAGGGCGCCGATACACGAAATAGCCTTCTAGATGTCCCGTTGAGCTCGTCGGGAGACTTATTACCGTGCAGACTAGGAACTTGTTGACCAAGCATTTAAAGAAGCCATCCAAGATCGAACGATCGCTATTGCGGAAGACTTAGAAGATCAAGGAGAGATAGACTACCTCATTTTTAAGTTAAGTTGCCTAGAGGACGCGACGATGAGATTAGCATAGAGATAGGCTGGGATTTGCAAAGCTGTCGTCATGCAGAGACGCTAGAGAATCTGCTCGCCAGCGAGAATTGGAAGATCCTAGGACATCGTCAAGGAATAGCAAGAAGGATTGAGACAGTATACCAGAGCGCAGGGTGGTGAGGTACATAGCAGACGGAATGTACAAAAGCGCCTCAACTTCTTCGAATTGGACGACGTTTCCATGCGATGGCCTGCATGCGATATTCAATTTCTGCCTGGAAGGCATCAAGAAATTAGGGCTCGAGTTGACTCAACCAATATCTCGTTGTGCAAACTTTCCATTGTTCTTTGCAATTTCAGAGCAGCAATAGTGACTGGAAACGGGCCAAGACAGCTTGTAATGAGGAAATATTACTCTTCGATCCGGAAGAAAGCCTTTGGCAGACACGATAGCCTCTGTGCTAATGAGGCTTGGGTTCGTGTCAAGTCAGTACCTGAAAGTGGTCGAGTGCATGTGAATCAGTCAGCTCTTCATACAGCGCTTGAGATACAGCTAAACAGCATGTTGCATCTCGTCATGGCTTAGAAGGCAGACAGGAACGAAATGTCGAACGGTGGCTCATGTCGATCCTCAACAATCGTAAAGCGAGCATCTCGGCAACCTGTCGGATGCCAGCCGCGTAGACTGCCGCCGCTCAAGCAGGCAAGCCATCAATTTCAGTCACTCGAACAGGCAAATTATCCTTCACGTTCACATCCGGACTAGCATCGGAATCGGTGAGGGTCGGGGTGTCTGCGTCAGAGGCGAGCGTGGAAGTGTCTGTGAGCCAAGGTGCGTCATTTGCGAGTAGCGGTCGAGATGCTATAGCTTCTGAAGCTGTGAGAACGCTTGGGCCGCATAGCCTGGTACGCCCTCTGTATCGATCCTCATCCTCTTCTTCGTCTTCTTGCTCTTCTGCATCGTGCTCTCCCTCCTGGACGGATCCTCTATCATCACGCTTGCGTTTTGAAGGGCTGAGACTGCGAGACTTGCGGCTCAAATAAAGTTGCGTGCATTGATCTCCGTTGACTTCTTGTTCAGACGTCTCGCCATCGCGTACGATGTAGAGAAATCTTTTGACGCCTTGCTGTAGGAATTGAGCAGAGTAGGCGAAAACAGTCCAAGCAAAGCGCGCAAACAAGTACTCGGGTGCGACGCCATGCAACGGTTGAATAGCTAACCCCATGGTAGAGCTTGACAAACTGCTCAGACAAGCCGGGGGAGAACAGATGCACAGCCAAGCCATATGTCACCGGGCCATTGGTGGCAACAGATAGCGGTTTGAGAGTTATGGCGAACCGGCGTTGGTCAAATACAGTGTGTATGTCAGAGCGAAGCAGCAAGGCGTTGCGTGGCACATCGATGGGCTCGATTTCAGGGCGCGGGGCTACGCCGTATTGAAACATTGTGTTCTGTCGGAACCAATCACCTTCGGTACGCGGGACAAGATGGGCGTGTTCGGTACCCTCGACGGTGTCGGTCAAGCGGCAGGAGATGTCGCGCGCGAGGAGGGCGTCAGTCAGGCTGCCCTGGCGAGGCAACGCACGGCCGGCCGGCATGCTCGGTACTCTGAATTGCGACCAGACGGGCGGCAGCTTGCCGTGCGGAAAGCGCCAGTGTGCGAAAGTAGGGACGAGGGGATACTTTACTGTCGGATTGAGTCTGTGTCAGTTGGTTTGAACAATGTCGTTGTTGTATGGACCGACCATTTGCGTCGTCAGGCAGACGGAAGTAGTATTCCTTGGCCCTCAAGACGCCGTCTCGCGGTGTCAGGACCCTGCTTCCGATTCTCTGCTCGCTCAGGAAGCCATCCCAGCGGTTTCCGGCGACGACAGCGCATGCGATGAGAGCCGTTTCGTGATGAATACCCCCCTGCGCATCGTCCAGGGCGGGTAGAACCATGATGATGTTGTGCCCGTCAGGTTAGCCTGGGTGCCGAAATGTCACGGTGCGTGTCACATCGTCGGGAACGTCCTTTCCGCCATCTTGATGTGTAGGAGCAGCGAAAGGTGGCCGTAGTTGAGCCATGCCGACGGCAAGGGCGACGACGACGACGACAACGATGACGACAGCGACAGAGGTTGGAGATGCAGACGCAGACGACCTGCCTCCAGGTTTGTTTTGACGACCTGTGGCAGGACAACAGTCTGTTCCCGTCCGGAAGACTTGTCGAGCGGAGCGGGCACTAGCGCTAGTTGCCGCTCGAAGTGTAATGTTTCCGTCATATGTTAATAAAATCCCTAATCACCGTATTGCGTTCCACTAAATATTCCACATTATCGCAAACTGTCGTAGTACAAATTGTCTTCGCTCGCTTATACTGTATAGACTAGAAGAGGCTGTAGCTAGATAGCATATAGAGTAAAGCGAAATAGTACTACTCTCTCCACTTTTGAAGCAAGAACAGGGTCTGCGACCTTAGCTTAGTATAGTAGCAAGATTACCATTACTATGTGCTTAGACAGTACTTAAGTAACCCGCTTAGGTAGACTACATCTAGGGACAAATTTCGGATCGCTAAATACATAGAGTAAGGTTTATCTACTTTCTTTTAGAAAAAGTGCTACCTACTTAAATGATGGCCAAGAAAATGCAATTAGGTGTAGTAATATACTTAAGGCTCTACCCTACATTTGTAATTACGCCGTCGATTAACCGATCTCTATTATTTTAATTGCTATAGAGAATGAATTAGATACTCGAGCTAGACTTTAGAAGAGCGCATGTATAGACGCTCTTTCCCTCTTAACTATACATCCTAGATAGTAGGCACTACGCGGTTAGACAAACTATAGTAATTAGAATCGTAGATCGGGCATAGGCTACCTATATATGCCCTATAAAATGACAAGGAAAAGTTGTCGGGAAAAGGGGAAGTTACTAAGAGTCGATATACCTTGAGGAATAAGAAGAGTAAGCTAGTCCTAGTCTCCTACCGAACCGCACCTTAATTAATGCTAAGTCGCAGTCGTTAAAAATAGTAGTATATCTAAAGTTCATGTTCGTAGAGTCTATTCTTATTCCTAGGTCCGACTTTACTAGGCTACGAAAGAGCTTCGAGACTCCGGCGCTTCTAGGTATCTTTACTAGAATCTCTAGTTAAACAGTTCGTAACTAATTACAAAGCTGTCGCCGTCTTCCTTAATCGGCCGCGACTCCGTACTGCCGCTATTATTACTATCTTCCATTCATTGCCCTTATTGTTCGCTGCTATAGCTTCTGCTAAGGCTAAAGCTTTACTTATCTTTACATCTTTTTTACTTCGACCTTCACAATAGCCTACATGTTTTAAGCCTCGTTTTCTCTTAGAAACATATCGGTATTAGACTTCCTCGTGTATGCTTCTCTCTTTAATACTAAGACGATTTAGGATTCTATATAGAGGTAACTAGACTCCCTAAAGCCTGACTAGCACTACATCTCGCCATTAGCCTAAAAGCACGAATACGGAAGCACTATAGAACAACCCCGCTCCTAGCTAGCGTAAATAACCTAACACTATATCTATCGCCGCCTAACTGTTTAGCTTGTTTCTCTCCTTATATCACTTCATATTAGGACTGTGATACTTTTGCCATCTATTAAGATATCTAGGAACAAAACTATTGTCGTGGTGAGAGATGTTATAGCTACCTGATTGCGTAATTCGTGTCGCGTACGATCGTCCTATAAGTGATCTCCGAAGGTCTGTCCATAATAGACTAGTTCATTGCCTCCCATTTCCATAATTGGTGTCGGATACTTCTACGAGAAAGCACATTCTAATCTTGTCCTTCATTGTGGCGAAGATCGAATCTACGGGCAGAAGAACATACTCTGTACCTGGTCTGAACATTTTAAAGAGTTCTTCCAAGACTTACCACAGGTATATTCTGACAACTGCTAGCGCGCTTAGTGCAGGACTAATAAAGAGAAAAGATCACTGATGGAGGTTTGATCCTCGAAGGGGATGATCCGACAACAATACGCGCACTGATGTGCCGAGCGACGAGTGGAGTTGTGGATGGTAAAGCCATCGCGCTCCAGCAGATGGGCAATGGGATATAGATCGATGATAGTTTCTGCGGTCCAGGATCCAGCACCACTAGCCAGATCTTTAAGTAATTGCGATGTCGTATCTACTTTGGAATGATCTACCATACTCTGCTTCATCGAATACATCTAGACACGGTATCGATCTCTCGCGTGTCATCACGATCTGCAGAAGACGTTTTCGGAGCATTGTATTCTCAATGTCTTCAGTATCAGACACAACGTCAGACTAAGAATTCAACATGCAATTCTCTCTTGGCAGTTCTTGTCAACACTTGTAGCGACGCGATAGACATACTGATGAGTTCCTACCCGATGATATCAAGCTCGCATCCATTCGCTCTGTACACCACTTTTAGCACGAGCTGTTCAGGAGCATAGACTTCTATATATACCCTGATCAACCCTCTGCAGGTTTTCTTTGTACGCTGCTAGTGTGTCATAGCCATCTTAGCGTGTCGAATAGAGACATCACAACGTGTGACTTTGACACCATCCAGTCCCACCACATGAAGCTACAGCGCGGACTCACGCTTCCTATTCCAGATCGACGCGAAAAAGAACCAATCAGCCAAAGTTTTGCGCAAGATCAAGACCCTCCGACATGCCTTGAACATGATGACCGCGAAGCCAAGGAGATCAGCCAGATCTTAGTCGATATCCCGGGCAGGCAGTTGCTACCAGGACGATGACTACGATCGACAACGCTATCTGACGCACGTATGTAACGCGTCCGAAGTCCCGTCTTGTTTCTGTTTTGCATCAACGACAAGCAAGAGATGATTGCTTGACCATCATCTCTTCTCATCAATCTTTCCCACAGACTCGCTCTGTCAGACACTCGTCTTGTGGCGTGCTTGAAACATCTGCCACCAATATCGCCCGACTGTGAGTGTTCTATCCTTGTCCGTGCCGACAGACGACCACGTCCGCGCCGC